>Ga0123352_10000923_pt1 | contig 37549 bp, 26 predicted proteins | sample TergutLab28metaG_FD_89700 | JGI IMG/M metagenome (GOLD analysis project Ga0123352, IMG submission 89700) | Labiotermes labralis P1 segment gut microbial communities from Petit-Saut dam, French Guiana - Lab288 P1 | ecosystem: Host-associated > Arthropoda: Insects > Digestive system > Gut ... | reverse complement strand
GGATAGAGACAGGTGGCGGACGCTTGTGAGTACGGTAATGAACCTTCGGGTTCCGTGAAATGCGGGGAATTTCTTGACTAGCTGCAAACCAGTTAACTTCTCAAGAAGGACTCTGCACCATGGTGTAAGTAAGTAAGTAAGTATACTTGAACGCCGATCCAGTCCGGTCCGTGGATTTAACGGAGTTTTTCATCAGATCGAGTTTGATATGTAGGGGCGGTAACAGGATTTTGTGCCATTCTGCCAGTGCTTGGTGTTGCACATTCTTCTCTCCGACCTGCAGAGATTTCCTCTGAGACCGGTGTCTCTTCAGGTAATGAAAAGTCTTTGCTCCTCTGTCCCATTCACATACAAAACAGCAATACTTCGTACATCCCAGGTGGAGACCAATCAACAGAGACACTACCTTCAGGTCACCACAAATATGCCAGCCATACTTGCTGTATTCAACTTATTCAGCAGCCGCTTTAGGTTTTCTTAGGTTTCTTTCATGTGGGCAGTGTCCGACTGGAATGGATGGATGTTGGTTTCTATTATGCAGCAACACCGCCTTCAGGCTCAGTTTCGAAGATTCTCTAAATAGTCGCCATTCTTGCGGGTCATATTTGATTATGAGGGCATTCATCAGGCCATCTACATCGTAGCAGAACACAAGGTCACCTTCCTTTCTGAAGAAGGCACCAACTGCTGGTGACGACTGCGAAACGAAGAAATTCGGACATTTTTCTCGAGAAGATTCCGTTTTTTAAGTCTTGATCGCAGTAACTCTACTTTGCTCTTGGACAGCTCCAGATCGCGAACGAGATCGTTCAGTTCTTCCTGTATGAGAATGTGTGGCTGTGGCGCAGAAGACCTACCATGGGAAACGTGTGGTTCAGTAGACACCGGCGGCTCAGGAGGACCCGAGGTCGACTCGCCTTCGTCCTCGTCCGAATCGATAGTAAATTTCGGAGGTTCGGGAACGGAAATTACCACGCCGTGCGGAACTGGACGGAGAGCAGATGGTATATTCGGATACACTATTGTCCACTTCTTTTTCTTAGTGATGCTTCCAGAAACAGATGGCAACATATAGAAGTAGCAGTCAGATGTGTGATTACTTGGCTCCCTCCAAATAGGAACAGCAAACGGCATCGCATGTCTTTTGCCATTCAGCCACAGCGAAAGATTTGTTGCACATTTTACGACAGCATATGTGCGTGGCCCAGGATTTGGCTTGGTAGCCGATCTTGCATCCAAAATAAAAATGATACCCCTTTTTCACTATCGCGGTGATGGCCTTTCTATGTCTTGCAAATGTCACTTCACCGCAAATGTAACAAAAGTTATCTGCACTTTTAACACAATTACAAGGCATCACTAATGCTGGATTAACACTGCTGGGATTACTTTGCGGTATTTATGACGCAGGATTAAAACGGGTGTGATGTGCATGATGGGCCGATGCAGTATGACGCAATACTTTGAAGTCTTTCGACGCATTTCATTTTTAGTAGATAATGTACTTAACGCAACCTTCATTGCGGACACAAGCGACAGGCAAAGCGAAGTCGCAAGTAGAAGCGGACTTTTATCGTTAAATGTCTGATGTACATATTTCCAAAATATATAAACGTTTGCGGATTTCTTAGAAACCATAGCCAATTTTGAGTTTTCATTGTCATATTCGTGCTCCGGGCCTCGAAATTAATAAGAAATCGCTACTATTACTTCAGAAGCATAACGTCACTAAAATTTGTTGTCCAGTGTAATGTACCCAAATGGTCACTTCTGTTTTCTTCCACTTCTTTCTGACCCACCATTTAGTGTAGCCATGCCATTTTTATTGTTTTTGAACAGCACTGTTAAGTAACATGAATTAACAAAGGACCACAATTGCCTGTGATTCTGTGCTTGTATTTTTTTGTTAACTTCATCTTTATGTTATTAGTACTGCAGTGTTATGTTTCCTATTACAGGCAACCATAGGAATAGACTTTTTATCAAAAACAATGTATCTCGAAGATAGAACGGTGAGTACCAGCATTATTTTAATGTAAAAGTCATCATGTAAGGCGCAAGCATTATAGTACACTGGGTTTTACAAAGGTCATTCAAATGAAAACTGGAAAATTGTGCAGAGATATGCTTTTGAATCAGCTTAAGGCAGCAATTCCAAGAAAATGCCTTGGTTTGTTATTGTCTGCTGGAGTTTGTCTACAGCGTAACAGTGCCCATCCTCATACAGTGTATAGTACCATGTAACAGATTCCGGATTTAAAATTGGATGTCTCCCCCCATCTGCCATATTCATGAGCTTTGGCATCTGGCAGTTTTCACCACTTTTGGCCCATAAAAGATGCTCTACGTGGACATCACTTCAGATCAGATGAGGTAAAGGAGGTAATGCGTGACTGGCAGGCACAGGAATCAAATGACTTTTTCTCCTGAGGACTGCACTGAAGATAATGTTATTGTACTTAATCTGTTTTTGCAGTAAGTCGCTTTACATAATTTTTCTGGTTTTCACGTGAATGACTCTTGTATTTATGGGTCTGTAATGTGTGAAAATAGAGGAAAAGGAACTATTGTAAAATGCCTTTTGTTTTGGACATTTTCCATAATCTTGAATTTTTAAAAACAACATTTTGGAAAGTGGATCCATTTGTGTCATCAGGTGTGAGGAAGGAAATGTTCCTGCTCAGTTGGGCTTGCTAGAAAGAGCTTTTGATTTGTCTGGGTATCTTGAATGTAGAATATATTTATATGCCAGGGTTTTATGGATTAGAATTATTTTTCAATCCTTTTTGGTATTTTTTGAACATCATAAATTAATTGACTGCTGTGTGCTGATAACCTGACTGAGCTGAAGTGGTAGGCATTGTCAGACCCGCAGTGGATGTTATTTGTGTACATGTTACGGGATGATGTAACAGTTCAAGTCACTTTATTTTCAACGCTGTACTTTCTACTTCAGCCACAGAGGTTTCTTATTGTATTTAATTTTTTTGGAGCAGTGTGCAGCACTGGGCCTTACTGGGAGATGGTTAACATTTTCTCCTGTGTTTGTTCACAGAGTGTGTGTGTGTGTGTGCGTGTGTGTGTGTGTGAAATTAAAACTGAAGTAATTTCTTGCATTGTGTTTCATGGCATATGAAGTGATTTGTCTCCAGGTTAATGGGCTCATGTCTTTTATTGAAACCAGGTTCGGCTCCAGCTATGGGACACAGCTGGACAAGAGAGGTTTCGCAGCCTTATCCCATCATACATTCGAGACTCTACGGTTGCAGTTGTTGTCTATGACATTACCAGTATGTTAAGTCTCATCATATAAAGATAGAATCATCATAACTGTCATTCACACTATTTATTTAACATTTCTGTTAGTAGCCATGATCAGGGGTGCCCCAAGGTGACTAAATGTTGTACTGTGGTGTATAATGTTTATTGGTTCTCAGTATCGAACTTGCTTCTTCTTGGACCATAAATTTTTAGATGGCTTCCAGAGTTTTGGAAAATTTATTTACCCCTGGCCTAGACTACATTTTCAGAACTGTGCTTTGTACTATACATATGTGAGAAAGAACCAACTAGATGAACACATTTTTCTCATTTATTTATTTCAGTTATATTATCCTCTACATGTTTCGAACTAATAAGGTCATTATCAGGAGGTCACTTCTCTGTACATGCAGCATATAGTATTTTGATGCATGCATGTGATGTCACGTCACCAACACATTATGGTTGGAACAGTTCCAATCATAGCATGTAGAGGGTAATATAATTGAAATAAATTAGTGAGACAAAAGTGTGCATCTAGTTGGTTCTTTCTCACATATACCTTGGCTTAGACTGTAGTGTTGAGATATATGATGATGAATGAATTAAAGCTGTGTGGAGGAGAGCAGTGGTGACTTGCTTTATTGTAATATTCCAGCATTTGCTTGCAAGTACAAGACCCCTCTGCTAGAGTAGGCTGGCTGTATACTGAAGTTTGAACCCAGAACCTCTTTTGTTGTTAGCCACTTGACCACTGTGTTAACTACATTAACAAAACAGGTGCATGTACACTATAACAAAAGTTTTGCAGTGGTGTTATTTGATTTCATGATGGTTGCTTATATCGGCACTTGACTTAGGTATTGTTCTGGCACACTTACAGGGAAGTGCAATAAAGCTGTACGTTATCAAGTTTTGGAGTCCTCAGATGATATATCAATGAACATGGAGTATTAGTGGAATTAAATTAACAGGGGAAGTGTAAAGTATTCTGAGAAAAATCTGGCCATTTTGTCCACCATAAATCTCATATGGACTGCCCTGCATTGAACCTGGGCCTCCATGGTGGGAAGATGGTTACAGATTGCCAGAGCTATGGCATATCTAAAGACATTTTACTCTTAAGATCAGAATGAATTATGTGAATGTTAAACAAAGGACTGGATCTGTGTGTATGTGTTTGTGCATGCTTATGCACATGTGTGAGAGAGAGAGTGAGTGAGGGAGAGAGGTGGAGTGATATGAGTTTTGTTTGACCTAAATGTCAAGGTAACAATTTCTGCATCCCTGTGAACATGAGAAAAATAGGTATAAACATGTTCGAAGTTATTGGCCTTACAATAGCGTTTCACGAAAAAATATCAGGGGAAATCGCAACTACATCCACATAGTTTAAAGGGGCTGGCAGACTATACTCAGAACATTAGTGGAACAGGTTAATGCATCATAGCCACACTGATGAGTGACAGGACATTGGCCCGGGTGTGTGAAGTGTGGTTGCATGTTTGGTACTACAGAGTTTATGCTGCAGTATATTTTGAAGCCAAGTAATTACACTGAGAAGTGTCAAAATGTATGGTCATTGTATAATTTCAAAAGCAGTATTGTCTTATTGAACATGTGTGTTAATGGGAAAAGATTGTATCCATACGGGTTGAAATAACCTGGTACATATGAGTTGAATCTTATTTCAAAGGAATATTTTGTTTGTACAGATGCTAATTCATTCCATCAAACATCAAAATGGATTGATGATGTCCGGACAGAGCGTGGAAGTGATGTCATTATAATGCTAGTTGGTAACAAGACAGATCTGTCGGACAAGCGACAGGTGTCAACTGAGGAGGGAGAACGCAAAGCAAAAGAGCTCAATGTCATGTTCATCGAGACCAGTGCCAAGGCTGGGTACAATGTCAAACAGGTGACTGAGGAGTTCTTCCCAAATCTCATTTTGAGAATGTCATAGAATTAGAGAAACAGTGAATCTCTGTTCTGTCACTGCCAACCTGTGCTGAGGCCTAGCATACATGGACATCTGCCTGGTGTCCAGTATATGCCTTTGTGGTGTGATAGGTACAAATGCATCTGCTGTCTTTCATTACATATAATAACTATAGTGGTAAAAAGTGGAATTAAACTCCTGAGGAATGTTGTAAAGCAAAGGAAGAGACTCTAACTATTGTATGTATGTTTTACTTAATACAGTAGAGCACCGATTGTTTCTTAATTTAATATTGTCATGCGTTGGTGTTTAGTTTCTATGACAGTATTTAAATTACCTCCAGTTGGTATTTTTCTCAATTTAATGCTCCTATTTACTGCTCCCCAAAGTAATTGTAAATGGGCAGTCACTACATTGTCACCCTTTATCTGCCGTCTCTATTATGTAGTGTGAAATGAAGTATGGCATGATTAGTGTGAATGCCGAATTAGGAAGCTTTTGGAAGGGAGAGGTCTTAATCTATTTAAATGGACCGAGGAATTCCTCAAGAATTTCTTAGGATGATTGCGCCAATGGGGTTTGAAGTGGATACCTCATGATGCAAGTTAGAAATAAGTTTGAGAAATCTGTGTGAGATTATCTGGAAGGATCAGAAGATTTGTATCATACAAATATGTAAACTTCTTCCTAACATTGAACAATTTATGTTCTACAGCTGTTCCGGCGAGTAGCAGCTGCTCTACCTGGTATGGACTCCACAGAAAACAAACCCCCAGAAGACAGTATCCTTTGCCTAGACAATAAAAGTTGTGTCTTGTCATGTTACAGGCAGTGGGAAAGTTCTTGATGCACATGTTGATGGTAAGGATTTGGTAGCCATTGTATGGACTTATGTTCGGAGGAAAGTAAGGATATGTTGTTCGCATATGTAAGGGAAGTTGATTATTTTGGTTGTGCGTGGAACTTGGTCAAGTCCACTGTTAGATCAGTGTTGGTCAGTTTGCTGATAATTTGCACATGATTGAACTTGGAAAGACTAGCGTAGTTACACTATAGCAATGAAACATCAGATCTTAGTGTGGCTGGCTGTACTATATAATCTCTTGCATTTCCACAGTATAGAGTTATTAGTGAGGTGAAAGTATAGTGGTGAACAATTTGAAGTCAAACAGTAATGTTTCAGGAGTCTCTCTGTAAGGACAAATGCATATACCGTAAGAAAATTGTTCTATTTTCCTTCAAAGGAATAGTATCATTTTGTTATTGATATTTGAATAAAAGGAGCAGGAAGTGATAAAATTTTGGAACCAGTGGTCCTTGTTGATATATGTATACATTGCAGTATTAGAACAAATATTGATAGCATGTACGTAAGGAATGTAGTCATACAAACATGATAATCTAAGGTCATATACTAATGAGGCATATGACTTAAAGGCTAATCAGTATGTAATCCATGTAGAATTAAATGTAGAAACGTATATACGTTGGTTCCATGGCACATAAAGGGGATGAAGTGCATAGCTCATCATTTTGTTGCTGGCATGTTTGTAGCCTAATGTGAAGACGTAGGAAGGTAAGTGCAAATTTTCCACTCTGCTTGTCTGCATGAATGTGCTGATGCAATTTTCCCTTTTGTCTTCTGCACACTTGAAATGTTTTACTTATCACTTGAAAAGTATAATGAACTCTGATTAAATAGTCGTGTGTGTGTGCACACGTGCATGCGCGCGTGCGCCTGTGCCTTGGTGAGGATGTGCTTGACACTTAATTGTGCTTGGAATAAGATAATTGTCACAATCTGCTGCCATTTGCTATTCATTGAATTTAATTTGTGGTGTACAATGCATGCTGTGTAATTAGTACATCCTGTGTCCATCTTGCTGTGAAGACTGAGGCAGCGGGTTCTTCCATATTGTTGGTACCTGTCAAACCACACAGTGTTCTAAGCTCTAGGACAGGAATTTGTATTTTTTGATGATATCCTCCCAGGAAATTACCTGCCTTAACTGATTGGCTGTTACCATCCTGCCTCTTATCTTTGTGTGGTCATGTTAGTGTGAATGGATGTGTGAGGGACATTTTTGGTTTCCTGAGAGCATTCTGTTACATTATCATTTGTTATAAATATGTTCCATGTAAATGATACTCTTTTATATTTATTCTCAAGTTAAAACACGAGGGATTTGCATGAATTATAAATGTTGAAATTTCTCACATTTTAGGTATTGACAGATGTCATCTTAATCTTGGCATTTTTGTTTTCCGCATGCCCCACATAAACATGATATCGAAATATGTGTACCTGTCCAGCTATTAAATTTCATGTATATTTTGAAACATCCAGATTAAAATGTCAGTTGTATGTGAACAAAGCCATGGCAAATTTTTGCTTGAGAACCATGAATGTAGTATTTTTATAGTCCTTAGTGATCAGTATTTTAGTTTCTTTTGTTTTGTTTTGTGTTATTTTCCTTAATGTTGTGTTTAGTGCAAGAAGTTGTGTTGAAGGATGCTCCAAATGAAGTGAAAAATCAAGAAGGTGGTTGTGCATGTTGAGTGGTGACACAGGATGGAACTAGGCTAGGTAATGTGCAGACTTAAACATGCAACAAATGTGGCTCGTATACATTCAGCATGCCTGTGGAGTTTTGAAGCATATAATTTCATTGTCTGTCAGGTGTTTTGGTTGACTGAAGAACAGAAGTGACACAGGGAAAGGAATGAAGCACTTTCAAATTATCTTCATTTCATGAATTATACTTTTATCCTGATTCAGGTATTTTTCTCTGTCAGGCAGTATTTATAGAAATATCTGTGAGTAATACAGATGGTCAAAAAGACATGCAGCCCAGTTACACTATATAGCCTTCATAAAAAGTACTTGAGCTGACTATCTCTAGTGTCAGTTGTGTTTAAACTCTTTAACGGCAGAGGCAAGTTGCTTAACAGTGCAGCGTATATTCGTATCTAACTTGTGGACTCCCACAATACACAGAAGGATGTGTTTTGATGTCAGTTTGTAAGTAAATTGTCAGCGTATCACTTGAGCGAAGTTTTGCTGTGGAGGAGGAGTAGGAGGATGCATTTCTGCATGTTTTTTTGTGTACTTTCAGAATTTCATGAAGATTGTTAGTAGTGTTCATAAATAGCCAAGAGTTTTTGATCACTTTGTTAACAGGAAGGCATATCATTTAACATTATGTGCAATATTTCTGGACAAATATTTTTGAAAGTTAGAGCTTCTGTTATTTCCAAATTGGAGAACTAAACCCAGGCTTTTTGTTACTAGTCATGTAGTGTGCACAGTACAGAGTTATTAAGACTTCCATTTGCATGTCAGTTTTGAGGTTTTAGTACATTGTCTGAGGTAGCATTGGTATTGAAGTATGGTGGTATAATCTCCACGTTCCAGTGAATGTTATTCTCTTAACCCATTAAGTATGATGTTGGCAGTGAATAATTTCAAAGTAAATTAGATATATGCCATTTCTGTGGAAACCTAAAGTTTGTGAATTACATGCTCAGATCTCCACCTGAATGCTTGTTGATAGTAGTCATCTGCTTAAGAACATGCTGTTGCAGTATCAGTTGATAAAATGCAACTCATGTTAATTGGCTATGAACAGTGTTGCATATAGAATTATCTGAGTTTCTTTCATGCAGTTTTGGGTCTATTTTCCCACAGAGATGGGATCGGAGAAAACTCTGTTGAGTGTTTTCTTGTGACAGTTAATAAGGTTTCCTGTCCATAAACATAGTCATGAAAACATACAGAATGGTGATTTTATTCATTGAGCAGGTTGGCTGAGGCAGTGATGCTTCCATCTTGGGGGAGGTACCTAGTTGACATCTCAGCCAGTCTGAGGTTTTGTGTGTTTGTTGGGGGAGCACTTTAAATTATGCTTTGACAATTGCATACCACATCCTTTTCGATTAATTGTCCACCATAGTTCAGTAATTGAATTTTGTATAGTCACAGTTACTGAGAGTAGTCCTAAAGAAACTATGAATATAGTTTTGTGAGATTTTGGGTTTTTCTGATGATTATGATGGAGGATATTAGACATGTCAAGTGGTTCATGGGTACTGGGTTTCAGAGGGCTCGTTGCCATGATCTTGAGTGTAGTACAGTGGAGTTACACTGAAAGGTATGGCAGTTGTGTTTTTGATCATTTTACAATAACTCACATCCCCATTAATGATTTAATTCAAATTGGGTTGTAATATCTGTGTCCTTCCAAAACATTTTCTTTATACCTATGAGTGGTTTTTTTTTTGTATAAGTTGCTATGTCAAACAATTGCAAAGAGAGGGGTCAGAAAAAGGCAGTTGTCCAGCAGGCAGAATGTGCACCAACTTTCTGTTGTTTGAGCTGCCTTGTTCGTTTCTTGTCCCATCTTTTGTATTCTTGTGTACATGTTTTCCTGTCAGCTGTTCACTATATGTCATTCCAGATTTTATCATGCCTTAGATGTTAAGAATAAATTTAACACTTATCAACAGTAAGAAGCAATGCTGGTCTTTTGGGTTTCTGCACTGTGTAGTGATTGAATATTGCCACATCTTGGAGGACCATGCTGCCCCCATCTTCAGGGTGACTGAGTATGGTTCAGTTGGATGTGTCCACCTGAACTAGTCAGTACAGGACATTCAACCATTACTTGGTGCAGGACCCCAAAAGTCCAGCAAGTTTTCAACAACCACCATGAAAACCTGAAAACATATACCGGGTGTTGAAAAAAAAAGGTTACAGACTTACAAGGTGTATAGTACTCATTTTCAGCAAAGAAGTCCCAGTTAACAAATGCCTGAAAGCCAGTGCTTGCTGAGATATGGATGAGTTTTGTGTTACCTCTACAGCAGATGCTGTGTATAGTTCCCAGGCATGTGGACACACCTTTCAACACTTCTTCTCATAGGAGGTATGTACTATTTGAAAAATTATTTTTGACTCCTGACAGGTATTCTGTGTTGCTGTAACACCTGTAAGTCATGGTCAGGGTGTGAAAATGCCAAAGTCTTTGTGTCCTTGTATTGTCTGTTTGTGAACCAGACTTTCAGTCAACTGAGGATGGGATGTGGAGGCTCAGTCAACTGGCTTACATGATCCCCCAGACTTTAATCCTCTGGAGTTTTGGCTGTGTGGCCTCTCGGAGACTTCATTGTATTCCAATATGATCAATGACATAGAGGAGTTAGAGCCATGATTAGAAATCTCATGCCTGTCAGGTGATTGAAGTAAAATGAATTTTTGAAAGAGTGCACACTTCCTTTGAGAAAAAGAGCTGAAGGTTTTGTTGACATGCATGGGAACCACACAGAGCATCTGCTGCAGAGATAACATGAAAATCACCCATATCTCAGCAGGTATTGGTTTTTTGACATTTGTTGAATGGGACTTTATTATTCACTTCCATCTAGAACCATTTTTTCAACAGCCTGTATTATTAGTAGTAATTCACTGGGACTGTAATTGATATTATAAATAGGCAGTAGTGGGGCTAGAGTGTATTGATGAAGAGTACTGTTGAGTTTATTGTCATACATTTTTTTATGCAAATAAGTCCAGAAATTTTGTGATCAGACACTGTGGAACTGATGCTTTCTGTGGCAAGAATACTCTAGTCTTGTACCTGTAGTAAGGTATAGTAGGGTGTTCTCTCATTGCTCAAACTGAATGTTAAGATGGCTGCAGTTATTTCTTTCATTATCAGTGCCTCATCAGCATTTTTCATTAGCACTTTGTGATAGATGGGAAAACTGGATTTAAAATGGGCTGGCCTGAATGAATTCTTTTTCTTGTGAATGCATTAAGAAGTTAATCATTTATACTGAATTACTAACTACAAAGGATTTTCAATTGTGACACAATTTTATGTTATGATGCTTCAGTAAATTTAAACGTATATTTGATAATTTATGTTTAAGTGATTTTTGTACAGAAAACATTTGAAATGTAACTAATACTATGCATAGCAATAATCACACACATGTTAAATCCATCTTGCTTGAGTTTTAAAGGTGATATTTGTACTTAAACCTATTAGCTAATAGTTTTTAGTGCTACATAAATTACTTCAGTGACATGCTGTGTTGTATTACCATTACTGTGTAGCTTGGTAAGTTGCACTTCCTTCCTTACAGTCTGAGCAGTGTTAAAGTGCAGTCACTTAATTGGAAACATTGTATGCAAACATCTCACTGGGGCTAATGGCAGCCAGTGTGTAGGATTGACGCCATGCCACCTTTGTGTGCCAATTGTCTAGAAATTCTGGGAGCTTCAACCTCTTGGAGCCCTAAGGCCTTTCGAGGCCTGTGTAGAGATTGCTTTACACAGGAAGATTGCTATGAGTTGGACAGGTGTATGTTTTCCAAACTCCAGAGCAAGTGAATAGACATGCATGGCTCCCTTCCACTTGCCATCATCCTGTAGTATCCCTGTCCCCACTCTCCATCCTGTTCCTCACTCAGAATGGACCCACTGCATTGTTCCTGCCATATTACAGTTTTATATTGACAATATGATAACCTGATATAAACCTAAAATGATCAGTAACTATCATGACACTCAGCAAGAATATACATGACACTACTAACCCTAGAAATGGAGAATGTGGGTTGGCACTGTTATATCTCAGTTTCCTATTATATCTGAAGTTTTGGAAATTGTGGTTGCCGCAGTCATGTTTGTAACCCAAGTAATAGTCCTGGAAGTTGAAACTATACACCATGGGAGATTATGCTGGCAGTCAAGCAGATGGTGTGGATGTGCTGTATGAGGTACTGGGAGCTACTTATAAATTCAAAAATTATTTATATGGTGAGATTTCATAATGGACAGAGAGGGCAATAACTGGGGTTGTCCCATTTGAAACATCTGAGACTAACAGGTCAATTGATGTACCTTTCTCAAACCCAAAACTGTTAGTGTGAATTGAAGAATAGATATGAGGTACCAAGGCTTGTGTACCAGGAAATTTTCCCTGCTGCATGAAGTGGCAAAGTCCAAATTTTCTTAGTACCTACATCAGACGATAAAGCACAGCTGGGGATTGGTTGTAGTAATTGTGACATTTTCACACATTTAAAAAATGAACACACAAATATTATCTTAGCGACTTACACATACCGAAATAATGCTGCTTGACAGACTGACCAATTCCTCATGGTGCAGGGTCTTCCTTGTAGTGTTAATAGTTCCGCATCTGATTGAGAAATTGGACCTGAAGTTTCATGGAAGCCCAGCATTCAATTCCATTGGACACTGAAGCCATTTTAGTTTAGTTGTCATCTCCACAACTTATCTCTCTAAGATCCATTTTAATGTTGTTATTACATCTTTCCCAAGTGTTATCATCCCTTAAGGTTTTTCTGGTAGCATTTCATGTGCACTTCAGGCTTCCTTATGCATGCTATATGCCATACCCATTTCATCCTTTTCTGATGTGGTCATCCTTGTATGTTACATGAGATGTACATTTGAACCTGCTTATGCCAACATTGGTTGGTGTGACACCTCATCTGTAGTGTCAGATATTCTGCGTTATTAATTCCTCCACTGTTAACCATATCATTATACTCAATTATAACAACAGTATTTTATAATGATACAAATATTCAGTCCCCTTCATGATGTTATAACCAAGTTTGACTCTAATTTGTGACATTTGCAATATACAGTTTTGTCTGTACTGTTGTAATTTTTTACTCTACAAGGTACTCAAGATTATTTGGGACAATGAATGAAAATTCATTGTGGCTGGCTCTGGACACAATTTTTAGACAGCTCTGCTGTATTTTATTGTATTATTATTATTATTATCATCATCATTTATATATGAGTTCAGAAATGTGAATTTAAATTACTTGATGTGTACTCCATTATATTAAACCATCTCTTGCCTCATGCCATATCCCTGCACATTACTTGAAACATTTGAGCTTCTAATTAACAATCTGTAACTTGTAGAAACCTTGCTAATGTCTTCATAATTGTATCAGATTTTCCCTTAACCAGTTTTCCTGTAGCAGTTGATTTGCAGACACAGCCACCACAGCAGAATGATCAACAGGATTCTGAAGGAGGCTGCATGTGCTAAAAGAAAACAGCATGTAGAGAAAACGGAAACTCTTTTGAAGTGAGCAATATGGTAGCAGCATCAGCAGAGCTGTTAAAGTGAGAATTGCAGCGGTGAATGGATTGTTGGCAACACTGTTAAGGTGACATGATGGGAAATATGTCATTGACTTCAAAATATGTATGCTTTGACAACATCAGGTATTAGACTTTCCCCATTGATTATTTGTGCTACATATTTTTTGCCTACTGTTTGTACAGAGCAGCATTCCAAGCATTGGCAGATTTTTTAATGTGAGCAATGTACACAGGTTTCTTGTTAAGTGCACAACACTATTTGCCAGAGTATTACGTACCCAATCGTTTGCTGTATGAGAAAATGCTGTCATGAATGAAATTGATAATGCTTTTTGCCCACAAAAGGAGGCACATAGTATGAAAGTTGTTTCCTCATCAGGCTTATGCAGACGGCTTATTGTTGGTTTGAATTGATTTATGAACAGATTGTGAATCACTATCCAAAGTTAAATAATTTCCCCTTTTTCACTTTTGTGCCATTTTCTTTCCTTCTACACATCCACTTCACTTGTCCCATCCCCATACAACTGAGTCTTAGACAGTATTTTAGAGACTGTGTCCCCTCTGAAAAGAAAGGAAGCATGCCAGTGCAACTGGCTAAAGACAGTAGCGTCATATTAACAAAAGCAGAGCCACATCATCCAAATCATAGATTACATGAATTTGGCCTAAAATGATATTGCCATTCAACAATCTTCTGTAATATCATGTTGATCTCTGAGGAGCTCTTAACCCTTTGGCTACCAAGCTTATTTTACTCAGTTATTCTACAGGTACCAAGCTAGTATCTCTTATATTTGCTTATGATTTTCCTCACTTACAAGAATCATCAGCAGGTCCCACAACGCCTTAGGTTAATTTTTGGTTCTTGTGACTGTGCATCGTGAACATAAGGTGGAGAGAGAGAACCAACAAGATGCAACTAATGCGTGGCATGCAGCTGTACAAGACCACAGCCAACCACAGCCTACACACCCAGGCAGAACACCGCATGCAGTAGGACACGGTCTTATTCTCCTGATGATGGGCATAATGATGCCTGAAACATGTTGAGATAGAAAGTTTGATAATAAACATCGAATTAGTTGCATCTTGTTGGTTCTCTCTCTTCGCCTTAGGTTAGTTTTTCTTTTCTGCATACAAGTGCCAGAGTTACAGAGTCGTAGTGTCATACTGCAGTGTTTGCCATGCCATTGACTTTGCTTGGTGAGACCATGGGTGGCTGTCATGGTACCTCCTGAATGACGATGCATGAGCCGCTGGTGTACCTCATGGTAGCCAATGTGATAAATCACTATTTGAAAATAAACGTACAAAGGGAAATGAAAATGTTCAGTATGAGATTTGAAGTTCTCAGGGCAGTGAATGTCAGTTTTCCTTGTATGTTTTGGAGGTACCTGTTGCATCCACACTGAAGGTAGAAAAAGGCAGAAACTTTGATGACCACCAGACTAAATGGCACCACATCTTAAAAGGCTGAAGCCTTACAATGTTCAGCATTGCAGCCTTGGAGAAAGTTAGAGAACTCTTAGCTAAAATGTATGGGTTGCTTCACATTATGAATGTTGTTGCTTATTATAATTGATAGGCTATCTGTGATAGCAGTTCTTTTCTTGTGCATTACACAAGTAATTTGACTAATGCCACATGAATTACTGCAGATTTCTTAATCATGTGTTTTTCATTTCATTTTTTCCTAATTTGCTTCCTTTTAAGATCATTGAGGATTCATTGGTCAGTCCCTGTCTGTATTGCAGGTTTTTTAACAAGTCGTAGTAATACAACCAACAAAAATCTTTGTATCTTTCAAGTGAAATATGAATAGGTATATGCATACTGCCACAGTGGTGCTTTTGTGAACTAATGTACATGAAATGTGTGAGTAGTAAACCAGACCACTGTGTAGGATATATGTTTTACCTCACTGCTGTTCAAGAATTGGCCATTACTGATAGTTTCTGTGCTTGAATGTGGATGCAGTTTGATCACAGGCTGATATTTAAATGAACGTTTTATTATATGGGCATACTGAAAGTAATGGAAAGGCTGAAGTCAGTTTGTAACTCCTGCTGCATAGATCAAAGATATTCTGAATATGTGCTATTGTAAATATTTGAGTGACCATTATTTACACTTTGTGTACTGCTGCCCAAGTGTAGGCATGCATTAACTTTTTGACGCCTAATGTCAACTATAGTGGTCGTACCGCACCGCTAACCTCTGAAGTTGCATTTTATATATTTATTCAACAAATATGGGTACTGGATATTTTAACATGGTATACACTCTCCGTTTTTTTCTCTTCAAAATCCAGTTTGTTTCATAATTCTAACATATTTAGTTCCTGTATTATTCACATTTTATATACAGGTTGTGCTAAAATTAAAAAAATATTTCCGGCGCCAAAAGGTTAAACATATACAGGAAACTCTCCGCTTATGCACATTTGTCATTCATGGCTTTACCTGTCTTTGGTTTTATTTCAGCCTTTCTTCTTCATACATGCCACTGCCATCTAACACTTGACAACCCAACTGACAGTAACTCCTGCAGCCAGTTCCCTTAAGCAAGATCCCAGTCCCATTCATGGTCAACATTTAATATTCTTGAATTTACTTTTATTTTAATTTATTTGTGTTGCACGTAGTAATTTATGTTCTTGTGTCTTAATATTTATAAAAATTAAGTTTATTGCTGTTTAATTTATTGAGGACCACAATTTTCTACATGAGGGTATGCAGCCCCTATTGTTACATTACACAGGGAATTCAACTAAAATCAAGCCCATGCATACAGCATGCTTAATGGCCATACATGTCTTGATATATATATATAATACATAACTTACCACATTTTAGCCTAGCTCTTTTAAATGACTGCCTTCAACATTCGCACATGCTTGGCAGCTGAGGAACAGATTATTAAATTACTATTTGAAGTTCTTGTCTAGAAATTGCCAATACTGTGTGGCAAGAGTCACACACCACCAGCCATATCTGCATGTGTATGGCACAGTGCATCATCTAAGCCACACAGTTTAGTTAGTCTGCTGTCTGTAACAGACATGTGAAGCACAGTTTAGAATGTACATTCCTTTTTTTGTAACCATGCAGTACACTTTACTGCAGAGGGTTTTCAATATAGAAGCCCTTCATAAGAAAGAAATTGAATGAGAAATGTTGTAGGAAATTTAGAATACAGTTTCCCTGTGTTTCATTTCCTTTGAAATCTGCATGTCTGAGAGCTGAAAGAGGCCATATCCATCACGTGCTCTAGCGTGTGGTAAGTCGCGTGCAATACATACATTATATGTGGAAATGTAAGGCCCTTAAGCTTGCCATGCATCTGGGCTTGGCTTTCAGCTGAACTACTGTATGTTTCCACTTTTACGTGCTTTATAGGTCTATTGATTTTTAAGATATACTACCTCTGTGTTCAAGAATCACCTATACAGTCAGGAGCAGGAATGATTATTGAGGTAATGGTTTTAACGTACATGTTATTCAGTTGTGCATGGTGGAAAGGACCAGCATTCATAGCTGAATTAAATGGGATCGGTTTCCCATACTCAAGTAAGTACTGCCATTGTACTTGCTAATAAACTTGTTGAAAGCCTTTTGTGGGAGATATGTCATTTTTAGTGTCCTGAATTGCAGCACCCTGCATGGTTGGAATGATTCCTCTTCCCATTTCTGTATGAGTATAAAATTAACCTTTTCAGTGCCAAGTGTAGAGCTACAAAAGTGGAACTGCCAGATATACAGAATGTATTGAAATTATAGTGTCACCTCTTCAGGATGTATGTACAGTGCATGCTATGAAAACAGTGCTGACTAGATAGGACTGTGGCAAGCATATTACAACCTTCTGCACCAATTGTCTTCATTCTCTGGTAGCGAAAGGGTTACCAATAGTGTGGGTGAAAAGTAATTGTTTCTATGCAAAACTGAATTTAGTAACAACCACAGGATGATACAGGCAAATTTCTGATTAACATTTACAATAGTTAAAGATGCAATATATCAGTGTGCTTTTCTGTAAAATAGAATAATATACATACTGACAGTTGTTCATGAGCAATTAATTGTATTTGCGCAAAATTAGCATTGATCTTCAATATTCCTCTACGCACAATACATTTCCTATGAAAATAAAACCAGCTGAACATTATCAATAATTAACATTCATTTTCTGTTTACAATTTCTTTTAGATTGTTGCATACATGCTGTTGACATTGTGAAGCATTTTTTGCACAAGACAATTTGCTTCTACTTGAAGAAGTGCCATAAACTTGTATGTAACTTGCTACAAGACCTAGGTGTTGTGATGTAATTGTAAAGTGATATTAAATATTATGACCACACTTGAATTACATGTTAACTTATGGATGCTTTATAGTTGCTTCTTCTTCTTTATCTTTCTACAATACTTTGTTCAGGTTTTTGTATAGATGCTGTTTGTATTTTTGTCATTGGTAACACATCAGTGTTTTCCAAGTAAATTGTTTCAAATGTGAAAATTAATTACAATAGTAAGCTGTGTACACCAATGAGAAAATTATGTGGGCTCAGGGTTTTTGAACTGAACACATATATTAATTAGGGGTGTCACCTCTTATTCATCCAGAATAAATTACAGTATTCTAATACTTCGCCTGTCTTTACCAGCATTACATTATACATGATTATACTACACATATTAATAGAAGTCCTGCTATGTTCTAGAATAAATACCTTGTACTAGGAATCATGGAAAACACATCTCTGCTGATCTTAGGAGATAATGTATGTTAATATATAGCAGGGATGGTATTTACATTAATTTTTGGAATTTGTCCCTTTCCTTTGGTGTTTCAGTACCTTATAACTTTCCCCTACAGATCCATGGACTGGCACCCACCACCAAATTTACAAATTCACAGCGATGTGATTGATGGGAGGTAACTTTTTCCTGTTTACATTTATTCTATACCAGTAGTACGACTGGAAGAGGGTTTATATTTTTAAATCCCAAATGTCTGCCTGAAATACTTTCTAGCCCATGGGAGTGAGGTTGGAAATAGAAAGGGTTGTGATAATTTTGTTGCTGATTAGTATCTGTACTATAAAGTGACTGGTGATATATTCCATCCTAAGTAATGTAACTCCAGTTTCAGCTTTTACATGTCCTTGCTGATGTCTAATGTTTGTCAGTTGCTTGATAGTTTCTTGGAGACTTTGTCCAGTCCTTGTAACCCCTTGTAAGATATCCTGATGGTAAGGTAATGGTAACTGGAAATGTTTTTTATATGAAAACAGTGTTCCGGTTCCAGTTCTCACAAAACAATATCTACTGGCATCAGTATCTATATTACATACTATGAAACCTATGAAAACAACGAGCTTAGTTCAGTAAATGATTTCAGCTAAAGGGTAAGTCATGGAAAATGTATGTCATGTCTATGAAGTGTTGAAAAGTTCTCCCTCTGCAGGTGTTTTGGGCTCTCGGCAGTTGAGGGGCCCTGACTTTTTTGGCAATCGGCACATGAAGGTGGCAGGTTGTCTGCATTCCGCACCGGCCACCTTTACCCCCAGGAGGACCAGCCGTACTTGTTTTTGTTAGTGAATCGGTCGATCCCAGGCCTATAGCGGGGGCGGAAGTATTAAGTGAATGAAAAATCAAAATGACGCCATCGGGAATCGAACCCGTGACCTTCCCATTTGTAGCGCAGTGCCTCAACCAACTGCGGCACTGTGTGTACGTTACAGAACGTGTGCTTTTGAAAAGTTAAGTTTGAGGTGAGGACAGCAGTCGACTCGTTGGATGCAATCCTAACTCTTGCTAGGCCCAGTTCCTGTTATGTGTGGTATATTATATTGTGTTGTTATACATTACCATGTGAATGCATATTGTATGGAGCACACTGAGGAAGTACATTATGAAGCCAATTCTGAAGCGAATTTTTTTTGGGCAGTGTTCAATTTTCGGTATGGTTTAAGCACAGGTTACAGTCAGTCAAGAGAGGAAAGTACAACAAGTGAGGGTATGTATACAGTGATAGTGGCAAAGAAAGAGTGAAACGTAAACGATAGTAGACACTGTCGGAAATGTAAAGTGTCATATGTATGGCCTTAATGTGCTCCGGGAGCTCAAAGTGTAAATATGCAGTCACGCCAAGCTAAGTCAGCAGTGTTTGTTGTTCATTTCAGCAACGTGTTTCGGTTCATCATGAACCGTATTTAAGAAGTTTACAGAGCAAAATGCATACACATGCATGATACAGCCAGTTGAAATCTTGAGTTAGTGTATATACAAAGTCCGCCACAACAATTCTTACATACATTCCATAGATCCGTGTGTCAAAATGAAAAAGGGTGTGGAATAAGCCATAAGTATAAAAAATACACAGAGTTCTTACAATGCAGAATACTATAAACATTTTATATACAATATTATGCATCATCTTTACACATAAAACTTCATCTGCAGTGTCAAAAGATCCCCAGTGTCCATAGGTGGTCCCCAAAGCCGGTATGTTCTTTGCAATGAAGAGAAAATTCCCTTAAAATCTTCCCTCATTGTAACAACCAATCTCCCAGCATGTGGAATGAGTTGTTGGTAGTTCGTTGTTTGTTTTTGAAGTCGGCAAGTTTACTAGTACGAAGCCAAAATTTTCCATAGATATTTTCTAGTATTCGAACTACCGCTCTGGATGTTTTCGACACTGCCAAAAAAAAAAAATGATGAAATTCGCCGTACTTTTTTTCCCAATTCATTAACCGGGTGAACATCACAACTTGTTTTCATTAACAGAAAACTAAATTTGCCAAACGACCTTTTGAACAACACATCACAGCGCTATGACTTTTAAATGTCATGGATGACTTGCGAAAACAAGAACATTTCACAATCTGATCAGCTGATCACAATATCGTCCTAGTTTAAGGGTCCGTGCGGTCAGTTCAGACGTCTGCTGCATTGTATCACGGTACCCTGACTTAAGTGTAAAGGAATAAAAGCGAGATGTTTACGTGTAGGTTACTGTACAATATTTTAAGACATTGGTATAAATATAAGGGCCCTGAACAATATGTAGTACCTTCATTTGTATCGTGCACTGAACATAATATATGGTCGTTTGGTACTTGTGCTACCACTACAAGAGCAATTTATGGGGAATCGGATGGTAACCATACTTTTCCCGAAACTGATTTGAAGAGACGTTTGACGCCTCTTCAGTATCACATTACACAAGAAAAGGGAACGGAGAGTCCGTTTAGTGGTGAATATACGGAATTATACGATGCAGGAACTTATTTGTGTGTTGTGTGTAAGAAGAAGTTATTTTCCTCAGACAAAAAGTATCAATCCGGATGTGGCTGGCCAGCGTTCAGCGATGTTATTGATGCAGAAAATATAAAACAGAACGTAGACACCTCTCATGGCATGATACGTACTGAAGTGACTTGTGCAGGCTGTGGTTCCCATTTAGGTCATGTGTTCGATGATGGTCCCAAACCAACGGGTCTCAGATACTGTGTCAATAGTGCCGCACTTGATTTTGAACCTCTTAACAATCTAGAATTGTAGTGTGTGTTGGTGCCTTTCCGTCTTAAAGCGGTGTAATAATTTTGCTATGTGGTACAAATTCAACTTTAAATACGGATATTTCACTTTAATTTTTTGTAGGATCACCCTCTAAACAATGGAGCATTTTCTTCATACAACTGCCTGTGAGATGACACCTTTACAGTACTGAGATACTCTTCCTGAACAAAGTCCTCCATTATTACGATGCCCAATAACCGCAAGTTCGCCATAATTACTTAATGGCTGTAAATTTCATGCAGAAATTCTGTAGTACCAACAAGCTAACTATGTCTAACAACTGTACGTTGCCAAGAAAATATTTACACATACCTTGTTGTAGCCGATAAATGAATAAACATACATTTGAGATCTTATATACCGAATGAGATGTTCCATGTCACGTTTTACTATGCATAATATTAACTGTAAAGATTAGTTTAGTTTATCTATTGCATCCACTTAGTCACAATGTGTGACACTTGACTTGTCAAGTTCAGTTCCAGTTTATATATCTCATAACTCAAACTCACAATACATCAACATCAAAAACAATAAAATGCAATATAATATGACAACTTATCACACATATACTCATATAACCTACATGCAATGAATATGACATAAATTAATCCACTGAACAAAATGCAGGCTATAACAGAAAGAGTCTCAGTTCTCATTTAGAAGATTTAAACCTCTCAATTTTTTAAATGATCTGGCACCTTGTACAGTCCAATTCCCATATTCACCACATTTTTCCCAAGGAGGTCCATATTGCAAAATTTAACATGCTGATTTTTTTTTTTTGCACATTATAGCTACAAATGTATACACTTTGCTCCAGTGAATCTTTGTACTTTTAATATTACATACCTCTTCAAGTATGTATAATGAAGGGACTCCGAGTGTAGTGTAATCCTTAAATCTCTGTCTACAGTTTAAATGTTACTGCTTTCACTATTCCTACCTCAAAAAATTTTACTGCAACTTGCTGTGCATAAAAATTTGTATTGTAACACTTCTTATTATAAAAGGGATCATTACTTAGAGCTGCAGTAGTGCAATTTTATGGCACAGTACTTTGTTTCAGACATCTCTTAATTGAAAAATGGTCATTCAACTGGGCAAGTGTTCTCATTTCTAATTAACAAAATTTTGCAATTCAAGGTTTTGGATATTACATTGTATGGCTAATAGCATGGTTTGCACCTGTGTGCTTGGGTTAGTAGTAAAATGACCAAAACATATCTTATCCCTGTAATGAGATAACTGTATGAGACATGCATGTTTTCCCAGGATGGAAACAGTAAAAACTTAAGCAATTAATATTTGTATTAGCAGTTAGTAAGTAGGTCTGTGCTCATGATTTGGTAGTGTGCTGTTCATTGTAACAAGGACTGCAAGGACTTGGAACATCATGACCTGATTATGTATGTTGAATCAGAATCACCTACTGAATTCAGGTCGGTAGGCCTAAAATGGCAACGCTACATGTATCTGGGAGCTGCCTCATTCATATCTTTGCCAGACTATCAACAATCCTGAGGGATTATGTCTTTCCTCTACCCTTGCAAGCAGATGGCTTGATAGTAGGCCTACTTAATTTAGGATTCCAAGCCCTGTTCGGGTTGCTTGCAATTAACTTCTGGGGTTACAGTACTGAATACCCTATTTTGGTAGGCAGATTTAATGTGCTCTGCCAAGTTCAACTGTAAGTTAAGATTTGTTGTAACTGGTTTGCCCTTTCTAATCAGTTTTGATGTAGAATACTCTGTCCCCTTCTGATGTCTCATTGTCAGGTTATCTCTGTGCAGTATGAGATTGGACAGTGCATGACGACAAATACGTTGTTTCCACAGTCATGTTTTTGTTAGTTGCATACTCCATATAATGTAAGTAGGTGTATTTTACATTCATATTAAGTCATAGAGTACTTGGAATGTTAGAAACCTGTATAAGTCATGTTCACTTACAACAGCAGCCAGGGAATTAGCAAGGTGGGACAGGGGGGGGATTGTATTATTTTCTATGGAAGAGGAAATGAAAATCATCAATTGAAAACAGGATTCTTTGTACACCACAAAATAGTATCAGCAGTTAAGAGAGTAGAGTTTGTTAGTGTTAGATGTCATATGTAGTTCTGAGGGGTTGCTGGTATAATATCATTGTTTTGAATGTGCATGCACCAAGTGAGGAGAAAAGTGATAAGGCAAAAAACAGTATTTATAAAGAATGAGAGTAGGTTTTCAATCATCTTCCTAAGTACCACATGAAAATTCTGTTAGGAAATTTTAATGCAGAAGTGGGGAAAGAGAATATTTTCAAACCAACAATTGGGACTGAGAAGACATCAGGATAGTAATGCTAATGGCATTAGAATAGTAAACTATGCCACATCAAAAAATCTAGTTAAGAGCACCATGTTCCTGCATCGAAATATTCATAAGTACACCTGGACCTCTCCTGATGGGAAGACTCACAACCAAATTAATCACATATTGGTAGACATGAGATGGCATTTGAGTATACTTGATGTATGATCTTTCAGGGAAGCTGACTGTGATACTGAACACTATTTGGTGGTTGCAAAAGTTATGGAAAGAATGGCAGTAAGTAAAAAATGAAGCACAGAAGTTTGATGTGCAGTGATTTAATCTCAGGAAGCTGGAGGTTAGGAAACAGTATCAGATTAAGATTTGTAGCTTTGGAGAACTTGGTGATAGTAGGGACATAAATAGGGCTTGAGAGAACATTAAAGAGAATATCAAAACATCAGCTAAAGAGAGCCTTGGTCTGTATGAATTGAAGCAGCATAAGCCATGGTTTGATTAAGAATGTTTACATTTTTAGACCAAAGGAAGCAGGCTAAAATACAGTGGTTACATGATCCATACCAAAGCAGTGTAGATAATTTAAACAATGTAAGATATGAAGCTAGTAGACATTTCAGGAACAAAAAGAATATGTGAATGCTAAAATTGATGACCTTGAAACTAACAGTAAGAGACTTGTATAGGGACACCTGTGATTTTAAGAAGAGTTACCAGCCTAGAACTAATATAGTATGGTATAATGGGTGATTTGGTTACAGACTTCCATATTATTTTGGCTAAATGGAGGAACCATTTCTCCCAGCAGTTGAATGTACATGGGGTTATTGATGTTAGGCAGACAGAAATACAAACAGCAGAACCAGTAGTGCCTAAGCTGAGTGCCTATGACATTGATATGGCTATTAGAAAGCTAAAAAGACACAAATCACCAGGTGTTGATCAAATCCCAGCAGAAGTGATTAAAGCAGGGGATACAACAATTCACTCTGAGATCCATAAATTTATTAATTCTACTTGAAATAAGGAGGAACTGCCTGAGGAGTGGAAGAAGTCAGTCATTGTACCTACCTATAAGAATGGAAACAAACAACACCTGAGACTACAAAAATTCCTACAGGTTCACCTAGTGGGAATGAAATAAAAATTGCCATCAAACATTTAAAATTAAACAAAGCCAGCAGCCTTGATAACTTACCACCAGAAATTTTTATAACCTATCTGCATACTATAGCCAACATCTTGGAAACTTTGCTAAAAAAGTATGGGATTCTGAACAAATCCCAAATGAATGGAAAGAAGGGCTCGTCATAAAACTCCCACAGAAGGGAGACCTAACTGAGTGTCACAACTGGAGAAGAATAACTCTACTAAATACAATATGTAAGATACTGGCAACTATTGTCTATAATAAAGAAGAACTTGAACCCAAGATGAGGCCAGAACAAACCGGATTCTGGCCAAATAAATCATGTGCCGACCATATTAACACATTCCGAATAATTGTCAGTCAATAGAGTTTTGTTCACCCTTTCAATTGGTTTTCACAGATTTCCAAAAGGCCTTTGATACCTTGGCGCACAACACAATCTGGCAGGCTTTGAAGGAAAAAGGTGTACCACAAAAACTAGTTGATATTATAAAAGCTATATACGACCAGTCAACATGCAATGTTCTACACAAAAACCAGGTATCAGAACCTATGCCAGTACTGAATGGAGTAAAACAAGGTTGTGTGCTCTCACCCCTGTTGTTTAATGTCACTCTAGATTATGCAATGTCCAAAGTAAGCACAATTTCTGCAGGCATAAGATGGGGATTATGTGGCAAACTCACAGACTTGGACTATGCTGACGACATAAGCCTGTTAGCCCACTCTACATGCAATGCAAATAATGCTTAAGAGATTGGAAAATGATACACCAAAGTGGACTTAAAGATTAACGTAAATAAGTCTAAGGAGATGAGTATTACCATGAACAATTATGAGACTCTCTGCATACACAGTGGAACTACTGAAAGAGTGACACTGTTTGCATATCTGGGGAGCATTATCAATAACAGGGTGGTACAGAAGCTGATATCATAGCCTGCATACAAAAGGCCCAGATAGCATTCAGTGCATTAAACAAGATCTGGCACTCAACGGCATATTCAACACAAACCAGTTTCGCATCTTCAATACAAGCGTGAAAGCAGTCCTACTCTATGGTTGTGAGACTGGAAAAATTCAAAATGTATAACAGCCAGGCTGCAAGTCTATATTAATAAATGCCTCAGGAAAATAGTGAGAATTTTCTGGCCAGACCAGATAACGAATGAAGAGTTGTGGAAGTGTACGAAGCAACCTAGAATAGATTTGCAGATCAGGAAACGCAAGTGGAGATGGCTGGGCCATACACTGCAAAAACCGTCCGATGAGATAGCCAGGCAAGCCCTAGAGTGGAACCCCCAAGGTAAATGGGGCAGGGTGAGACCAAGGAATACATGGCGAAGAACGGTACTTGAAGAGGCTAAAAGATTACGAAGACCTGGATAGAGATCAAAACTGATGCCAAGAATAGAGTGAGATGAAGGATTCTTGTGGGAGCCTTATGTTCTGCAGCAAAATGATGAGATGTCATATAAGAAGGGAAATAAGACAGGCTGTAGTAATTATACAGGCATTTCACATTTGTCAACCACATACAAAATTTTATCCAACATCCTGCTGTCAAGGTTAGCACCATATGCAGAGGAAATTAATGGGGATCAACACCATGGGTTTTGATGCAATAGGTCAACTACTGATCATATATTCTGCATTTGTCAAATACTTGAGAAAAAATTGGAATGCAATGAAGCAGTGCATCAGCTATTTAGAGTCTTCAAGAAAGCTTATGATTCAGTTAGGAGGGAGGTCTTGTATAATATTCTCATTGCATTTGATATCCCCATGAAACTGGTAAGACTAATAAAAATGTGTCTGAATGAAATCTGTAGCACAGCCTGGGTAGGCAAGCATTTGTCTGATATGTTTCCTATTAAGAATGGCTTGAAACAAAGAGATGATTTATCACCATTGCTTTTCAACTTTCCTTTAGAGAAAGCCATTAGGAGGGTTCAGGTAAACCAGGATGGCTTGAAATTAAATGGTACACAGCAGCTTTTGGTTTATGCTAATGATGTTAATTTACTGGGCAGAAACATACATACTGTAAAGAAAAACACAAGCTTTATTAATAGAAGACTGGACTACAAGTAAACGCTGATAAATCTAAGTACATGGTCATGTCTCGAGATCAGATTGCAGGACGAAGTCACAGTACAAAAATTGATGACTGTTCCTTTTAATAGGTGGAAGAGTTCTAATATTTGGGAACAAACTTAATGAATCAAAATCCTATTCAGGAAGAATTTAAGAGGAGATTTAAGTCAGTAAATGCTTGCTATCATTCGGTGCAGAATCTTTTGTCTTCCAGTTTGCTATAAAAAAATGTAAAGATTAAGATATAAAGAACTGTAATATTGTCTGTTGTTTTGTATGGGTGTGAAACTTGGTAGCTCAAATTGAGGGAGGAACATATGCTAAGGGTTTTTAAGAATAGGGTGCTGAGGAGAATATTTGGGCCTAAGAGGAATGAGGTAAAAGGAGAGTGGAGAAAACTACAAAATGAGGAGCTTAATGATCTGTACTCCTCACCCAATATTGTTCGGGTGATCAAATCAAGAAGAATGAGATGGGCGGGGCATCTTGCATGTATGGTGGAGAGAGGAGAGGTGTACATAGGGTTTTGATGGGGAAACCTGAGGGACAGAGACTACTTGGAAGACCCAGGTGGATAATATCAAGATGGATCTTCAGGAAGTGGGTTTGGGTGGGGGGGGGGTATGGACTGGATTGATCTGACTCAGGATAGAGACAGGTGGGCAGGTTCTTGTAAATGCAGTAATGAACCTTTGGGTTTCTTAAAATGTGGGGAATTCCTTGACTAGCTGAGAACCTCTTAGCTTCTCAAGCAGGGCTCTGCTCCATGGAGTAAGTACATACTTAAGACATATGAGTTTAGACATGTAATTTATCACTCTATCAACACAGCACAAAATGAAGGAAGAAGGAACTAAAAAATTGTTTTAAACCACTGCAGTAAGAAGCTAAACCTGAACAGACTCTTCTAACCTATTACTTTGCCAAATGCCAACCTATGAACACAAAAATGGAAGAAAACACTAAACCTCAACACAACCTTTGTCTATGTTACCATGCACCTTCCAGTGGATTATAATGATCGCCAAGCCCAGGAAACCGCCCACAGAAGCTAGCTCATACAGACCGATAAGTCTTTTGCCCATAATGTCCAAAGTATTTGAATGACTCTTGCTCTGCACACTGGACGAAACGATGCACATAGACGGCCTACTTCCTATACACCAATTTGGATTTCAAAATAAACACTCTACAATACAACAGTGCCACAGGGTTGTCAACAAAATCAAAGAAAGCATCAAAGGAAAGAAAATGTGCATCTCAGTATTCCTCAATATACAACAAGCCTTTGACAAAGTATGGCACAGAGGACTACTATATAAACTAAAACTTCATCTCCCTGACCACCTCTACCTCCTCCTAAAATCCTACCTAAGTGAACGCTACTTTCAAGTCAAAATCAAGGACGAAATGTCTATCACCCCATTAGGGCAGGAGTACTGCAAGGCAGCGTCCTGGGACTGCTACTCTACTTGCTATATACTGCCAATGTCCCAACAACACAGGACACGCTCATGGCGACATTCGCAGATGACACTGCCATACTGTCATCAGATCCTGACCCCGTATGCACAACTGAAAAACTCCAGCATCATCTCAACCTACTCCAACACTGGCTGGAACAATGGAGAATCAAAGTAAATCCAACTAAGTCTGCACAGGTAACATTCACTAAATGATGAGACACCTGTCCGCCAGTAAATTTCCACAATACTCCCATACCTGTCAAAAAATTAGTAAAATATCTAGGACTTCACCTAGACAAAAAACTAATGTGGAAGATGCACATAAAAGCCAAATGATGCCAACTGGAACTTAAACTCAAAAACATGGGCTGGCTAATAAAAGCACGTTCACAGCTATCCCTAGACAGCAAACTAACCGTATATAAGGTAATACTGCGACCCATCTGGACATACAGGATAGAGCTCTGGGGATAAAGCAAGCCATCCAACACCAAGATCCTCCAAACATTCCAGTTAGAAATGCTCAGAATGATCAGCAGTGCCCCCTGGTACGTCTCCAACCAAACCTTGCACAGTGGCTTCGATATCCCGTACGTAATGGAAGTGGTTTGAATCAACGCCAACAAATATAAAAATCGCAGCACTGAGCACAGTAATCAACTGATCAGAGCTCTCTTCAACCCCTCAGTCGACAGACAACTCAAACGATTATGGCCAGAAGATTTAGCTCAATAGCACAACTCCAGTGAACCACCAATGGATGGTGCCTGCCTCACGACCTTTTCTTACCTCAACCTTACTAATTACTCTATCTAATTGTGTAGATTGTAATTTGCAATATACAATAAAAAAAATTAAACACTGTACACCGAAGTGACATAAGACATGTAATGGAAAAATAAGCTACAGATTATTACTATTTAATAGGCTGTCTATTACTCTGCCTAATTGTAAAATGAAAAAGATTTATGTTTTATCACTAGTTTGAACTTCTTAACAGGCATTTAATGGAAGTCTGCTATGTCCTTTTATATTTGTCACAAAATGCTGAAACACAGAGTAGGTTTCGAATCGAAAAATTAAATACTTTTTGCATTTTCCTTTGATTAAATGAAAAGCCTTTTCGAAAAATTGTAATGTAAAATTCTATATGACTACTGTAAGAACACAACTGTACAAAAAGTAGATATCAAAGGGGAAAGAGCAAGGAGAGAATTAATTGTATGTGCTTCACACAAAAATTGTGATCCTCTGCCTTAGATGTACCATATGATGAAGCTGAGGAGAATGACAGAAAATATCACTTTTAAAATCAAGAGGTCAGGTAAAACTGACCATGTGTCTAAGCATGGTGCCACTGAGAGAGATCAAGGGTAGAGAAGTTTACTTTTCCACTAGATCAATATCAGTGGACAGCATTATGACCTGATAACTTTATTTGCATGGCTCAACTCAACAAGATGCTTGTACCCAACCTCTCACACATGACATATTAACCTAGCTGTCTGACCTATTGCCAGTCATTTTACCGAACTAATCTGACATACAACAGTAGTCATGACAAGGATTATCCTGAAGAATATCTCTTGTATTCCTTACAAATGGTTATCATTAACTATGAGAGTATACTGAAACCAACTATAAAATTGCTTTAAATTGTTCATCTGGGTTATAATACCGTGTGCTAGAATATTATTTGCATGATTATGCCACCTTCAACGTGCAAGTGCCGTAACGATGGGGGCACCATGTGCCTCTCAAACTTTGTTAACCACCTACCCGATCATACCTACATCCTTACTGCTATGAAAGCCTCACATTTCACTTTAATCCACTTCACATCCTACACATCAAAGACCCATTTCTTTATTGCCCTCTCTAACGCTTTTGCCTCGAAGACTTTAACCGAAACGTCCCAAATGCAGGACGTAACCTCAACACACTTCCTAACGCACAACCACGCTAGATCTGTTTACCTGATCTTTACCTGAGACTGAGGCACAGAGCTGAGGCAAGTGTGGCATGTGCTGCCACCGCTTGGAGTTGCAACTGAAAATCGCCATGCTTTTCAGAGAGATACATTTTTCGATGTTATCGAAAAGGCGGTGACACTAGCAGGAGGAAATGACGTATAGTGCTGTTGTACGTATGGGAGTGTGAGGATAAGTTGTAATGGTTAGAGGTGTTTATAGTGTTCATGATGTTGTTGGTTGTATTTCATAGTTGGGTTCAGCAGTTAGGGTGTGTTTAATCTGTAGTGATTAAAGAACTCGCGAATTTTAGAAGAGAAAAATCACTTGTTGGTATACCAGATTTCTACTAAAGCGTAAGTATTTATAAAATACTATTTAAAAGATTGCACCGTACCAGCCATGAATGCACGTTGTTATAATACTGTACTGCCGCAAGTTGAATGCGTTTTTTTGCCTTTCCCTTTGGTTGTAGTTTGGATTTATATCACTTCACCGAATATAATCGTAGGTTAGGTCGCCTTTGTAGTTCATGTGTTAATGGACGCCAACATTAACTACGACGGCATGATTGGTAATAGGGGGATGATTCCCCATCTATAGGTTTTCTACCCAAGTCATATTCATTCTGCTCCACACTTCGTACTTCTCCAGATGTTGGGGATGTTTATTTGTTTCGTTTACAAAACCTACATAAATACTGAAAAGTGTCGAAATAAAGAACAATCGTGTTAGGTCGGTGAAGTGATAAGCCATGAATCGAATTGTTGCCGTTCGATACCCGGTTGAGGTGTTAGATTTTTCGGACTGCCGCATCTGGCACTGCCCTGAGGTCCACCCAGCCTTCTGGGTAACTCCAAGGGTTAAAGGTGGATGGAGTTTGAATCCGAGCTCATACTTACGCCAAAGTAAATAATCTGTAATCTTTACCTAAATGTCTTTTATACACCTCCATGACAATGTTGAGTACTTGGATAGGTTCTTTTTTAGTAAGAACAGAGAATGGTGTAATCGTGGAATGTCTCATATTGATGTAAATCCAGGTATGTTGTCTTTTCATGTTGTATTTGCTTTGCCCTAGTAGAGTGTTTCATGAGGTGTAGGAGATACACTATAACAATTGAAATTGGCATAAAGAAGTTTTTGATTGTCACCTTTAAATGTAATGAGCAGTATTTCATTGTGACAGATATTAAGAAACGGTGAAGATACATGAACGTTAAATGTTTTAATGAAATGGTCTTTAAACACTTAATATCTGCAAAACCCGTATGATTAAATTTGTATTTTTGCAGAACCCATATAAAGTAAGGGTGTGTCTTCAGGTTGAAACATGACATGAAGTATTCTAAAACATAGAAGTTTATTTTAAAACATAAAGTACTTATGCACATTTATGAAAAAGTTTTATTATTGATGATTTACACTGAAAATAAAACCATTGTCAATTAGGTTCTAACATCATGGGGAAGAAAATAAGAAATTTAGTTGAAGTTATAAAAATTATATTTACCACTTTTATTGTGAAGGTAATGTGCTTGCAGAGCCACTGATAATTGCCTGTCGAATCTCAGGTTTCTGCAGGACACAGTTTGATTACCATTGTTTTAGCCATTAGGAGGCACTGACAGTTTTTGTAATGTGTAAATTCTGACAAACATTCCAATAACACTTTAGAATGCTGTTTTTATATAAAGCAATACATATTCATGAAAATGGTAATGTAATTTTAATATGTATATTCACTGCTGTTTTCAATACTACTCGCAGCTTACATGTTGCAGGCAATATTGGGTCAGGGTTGCTGACACAACTCACAGGAAGTCAAGTTATTGTAGCCAGAATATAAGACAAAACTACAAACGCTTGCTGTTGTGCTGCTATTATTGTTGCTCTTGTATGAATTCATTATATGCTTACTGGAGTTTCGACTCTTACCCTTTAATAATGTTGGCAAGAATCTTAAGTATTTTTTGTTAGTTGAAGTTTATTGCCTCCCCTGCTGCCAGTATGGACCTGCCTTCTGTTTGTGTACATGATGGTGTGATTCCATCAGTTACACTTTTATTTGTGATTGTATTGATTTTTTATACCTTCCTGGAAAACTTATTTTAAATGCTTAAACAGAATATAGAAATGGAAAGCATTATGTATGTGAACAAGACTTAGACTTACCTATTACTGGTGGATGCATTTAAATTCTTTGAGCATCTCCTTATTACTCTTTGATTAAATATAAGCAAATTACTATCAGCAATTTTATTGATTAGTTACTGTTTAAGCAACATAGATCAAGAATCCTGCCTTCGCATTCCCATTCAATATATCAGTTTGTGTGTCAAAGTTTCCTGGCTTCTGTTTGGATAATGCGCTTTAAGGTTGAAGATTTTACTAGCAGAATTTATTTTAACCACTTGTGTATGTTGTGGTCTGGCCACTACTATGCCGGCAGACCACAAATATTGGAGGAATACAACGCATGTATTTTTAATTAAATGAATGATTATGCATTCTGTGGCCTATATGCCATTCAATATCTATGCTTTTTATGCACCAGGCAAAGGAAGGGGGTGTATGAGCCCAAATCTGCGTCTTTGTGCACGCTTCGCCATGCAAAGGCCAGGAAAGAGAGAGAGAGTGTGTGAGGGGGGGGGATGTTGTTGGTATTGCCAAGTTGCATGACACAACTTAACTACCAGGATTTTCCACTGATTCTGAAGTGTTGATACTTTTCATTGATTAGTAAACATTAAACTCTTCACATGCAATGAATTCACGACTTTTATTAAATGGTTGGCCAAGCAGTGCCATCGTACTTAGTTACACATTTTAATTTGCTATTTTGATGTATCCTTACGTATTTGTTAAAAGTTGATAAACGTGTACCATCAACACATGCTACGTGTTTCGGTCGTGTATTTGTCATTAATTAGAAAAATCAGTATTCAAAATATACAGTTCTGTTTTATGCTTTATTATAAAGGACGTCCGTTTGAATGTGGAACTCGCGCCAAGGGCTGCCATATCTGGTACTCTTCGTTACTACTGATTCCTGCTAGTTTAATCCCCACGCTGTCGATTACGGAGTATTTCTGTAGGCTTAGTCAAACATACCAAAGAGTCTTCAAAAGAGTCCAGGTTCAGAATCTCCTAGCTTCAGTTGCAAACTGTTCTTGCTCTTCGTGTGCCGGAAGTACAGTGTAACACATTTTCTACTGTGACATAAAGTGTTGTTCGCGAATATGCAATACCGCGTAAAACGGGAGGGGGGTGGGGTAATTGTGGAGATCTATATTAGGAAAGAAATCTATGCAGAGCATCGCAGCAAATTCGAAAGTCGGTTTCACGATGTTTAAATTCAGTTAAGAATGAATATCAACGGAAATATTTGTTGCGATAGGACGGTTTTGAATCTGACTGTGTGGAACAGTATGTAGTCATGGCGTCGACCCATTGCTCGCGTGTCTGTCAGGTGAGATTGTGTATTCAAAATACATCATGGTTGGCGGATGATTCCAGATGACAGCACGCGACACGAGGTGCGGTAGCATTACCTCAGAGTCGGGTATTGTTTGCTGTCAGTGCAAGGAGAATAATCGGACCCGTCTTTGTTTCGAATACACAGAATTCAGAAGGCTACAGTGGGCAAATCATTGCACAGTTTTTATTGTTTAAGGTGAAGTATGAGAATGAGTACGGGTTCTTCCAGCAAGAACCCCTCCACCGTATGTAGCCAGTAGAGAAATTGTTGCAGAACGAATAACTGATTAGTCGTTCATTGTGGCCTGCTTGTTTATCCTATCCAACGCCATGTGACTATTATCTGTAGGGATGTTTCCAAGACAGCTTGTATAACAACAGCAGCAGCAGCATTAACAACAACAGCACACAGAGGGCGACCTTACAGACATCACCTGGCGCGCAGTATCGGCAGTTCATGGGCAAGAGCTCGTACAGGTTTTAAATAGGAATGTAAATAGACAGAATAACATACTGGTGTTCCGAAAATCCCCGTGCACTTCATGAAGTTCCTGTGCGTTACCTTAAAGACGGAGTCTGGTGTACATTGAATGTTTTCCGCCGCCTTTGGTCGTTGACACAGTGCTTGAGAGAATGAAGAGATGAATGAAAGTGCACAGTTGCTAAATGTAAGAAATTACCATGGCCAACGCAGCCCGTGACTGCCGTGGAAGGGGTATTCTGCGATACTTGGTAATTCGCGGAATATGGCCTGCTAGATTTTCATTTGTAATGCGTGCTGTTAGCAATTAGGGAATCACGAGCATTCTACGTAGTATTTCAAGACGAGCTCCGTCGTGAGTCGAGAAATATTTTTATAAGGTGCGGGTGATGCCGAGGGGCTTGAGGTCGGCACTTTGGGGCTCTTCTATTAAATGAGGTAAATTGAAATGAAATGCAGGTGAAAACGGACTCGGAATTCTTTGCGTATGCCAGCTTCCTCTGTGATATCGCTTCTATGACAGCTACCTTGTGCAGTGGCATTATTATAGATACACGGTGTACTTAGTACACAATTAAATTATTTTTTTAATTGTCCCTCTGTTTACGCTTGCTTTTCCCAGGGTATCTAGAAGCGCTGTGGCGTATGTCCTGTTTCACCAAATACTGTTAATACAATTTCCCGTGACTGCTGCAGTTAATATATGCGCCCTGTTAAACTTTATATCCCTAATTTTGGAGCGTTTGTAGTGGCGTGTTGCCAGCATCTTGTAATTCACGAAGGTACAAGCTGGATCGTATCTTATCTTGACGGTTTTTTTGTTTTGTTTTGGCTGCCTGCGTAAAGAAGCCGCGTTCAACTGCAAACGTAATGACTGCGTTAATGTCTGTCGGTTGTGTAGGTTTTGACGGCTGATAATATCGGCGAAATTTCATACAAAGGCCAAAAATGCATGGTGCAAATGGACGTCAATCTAATTGTGGGTAGCGTCTCCAACGGCCTATGAGGAATTCGCGCTTGGAATCACGACCAGGAAATTTTCCTGTGTGAGGGTTTTCGATGGGTTCCTTGAAGACGTCTGCGCGAATGGTGCGACAGTACCTTGTGGTCGGCCACGATTATTCTTACTTAATGCCCAGTGTCGTTTAATTCAAGAAATTCGCTTTTTAAAACCACACAAGATTGTATTTTGGGACGGGTCACCAGCAGGTGACAGGGCCCGGGAGTATGAAAAGTTTTCTAACAACAGCATGTCTGAATTGACGATGAAGAGAGAAGTACGAATATCAAGAGCGTAGTTCATTTCATTGTTACAGTTCCGTCAGTATTAAGATCCCCGGCCCTGCTCCAAAGCGGGAGGAACACGGTAGCGTTGTTATAAAACCTTTGAGAATCAGACGACGATGCTTGTGGTCACAGTATACACCAGAGTACTTCGTGACAGTAGAATATAATTCGCAAGTAAGACATTATCTGGTAACGCACTTCGCCGACATTTCGTGGCTAACGGCGCCAAGCGCCGACACGTGGGATCAAAAAGACGAAGGCTCTGAATGATGTGCTGGATAGCCGGACTGTCGCGTACCTCAGGGACGGTGATAGATGAATATGGAAGATTGATGGAGTGATTTTCAGGAAAACGGGGGTAAACCTGCCCCTGTGCCACTACAACGGGCCTAGATGGAACAAATTGGGATCGAATTCGGTCCTTCACTGTTAGAACCCGGTGTGTTGTCTTCTGGTGTCTCTGTTAGTGTAGTTCAACGGCCGTGTACGGACCGACACCCCATATCGGAACGTCTTGGCAGGAACCACACACGAAATGCCATCTCATTTGAATACCATTTCATTTGAAGTATTTTTCAGAAGTGGATGGGCAGTTTGTGTAACTAGGCCCACCGCTTTATGAAGCGTCATGGCCGGGTCCCGGACCCCTTTCAGTTTTCTTATGGCTTGTTGCTAGAGTGATGAATAGTGCTGCGACCCCGTTGAATTGAGGCTCAGCTCATCGCAGTGCTTGTACTGTCGATTCAGCAGTTGTTTCCAATGTTATAGCCCACTTTCAGCGGTTTCTCCTCGGCGCAAAGAGTTCAAGTCCTTTTAAGACCAACGATAGATCAGACCATCGAAAGGTCTTCGCCATTTGTTTAACTGTTCTGGACCAGTTTGCACTTTGTGTCCTTTGCTGTGGACATTTCATACATCCTTAGTGGTTGGGAGTCCTTAAACATTGCCCTAATATATATTTTAGAGGCACATGTAAGAAGCTCTGCTTTTTTTTCGTCATGTATTTTCATCTGCAAACGGATTACTTGTTGTAAGAATACTGAAAGTGACGATTAGTATCGTCTAACATAATTGTATCAAGGCATTCCTTTATCAGACCACCGCAAGGCGTCTACCATAATTTCATCAGCTTTTTCCTGGCGTTACAGCCCAACGTGAGCTTTGGTTTCCTGGTGTAATTGTATGTTACCGATTTCGACAAGCTGTATGACTCCTTGAACTGGGTAGCCCGCTGCAATTTCTCGGCCATCAATTCAGTCGCGTTTCATTTGCGATACGGTCCTGGTTCCATTCCTGGCATCCACCATAAAGGTTTTCAGAACCATTATTAGTAAGATATACATTAGAACTCTTTTTTCAGGGGGTTATAAGTTATCACAGGTAAACGTCGATATATTCGATCCCTTGATTCCGTGTTCGAGTGGCGTCAGACCGGACGGCCTTAAGACGAGTCACAGTATGGCGATTTTCATGCTTGAGTAGATTTTGTCCCCCTACCCATTGATTACCGACTGCTTTGATAATGAAATGTGTTTGCGACATTAAAACCAGGTTTAATGTGAACATTGTAAAGAACAGAGTTGCCAGGAGCGAAGTTGGAACATAATGTGCAGGCTGTGAGCAAAATAAACCTTTCCTCCTACACACGAGCCTTGCCTGCCCAATAGCTCTTTCACTTCGCGGGTGTGCATCGTTTTCAGACCGTTGATCACTTTTGGAAATTCGAAATGCGTGGCAGACAGGTGTCAAGTTTCGGTACTGAGTGGTGTAAAGTACGGTTTTGTTATTTATGATTTGTTACGCAGTTTGGTTGGTCATAACATTTCATTAACGCTTGTATGTTTGAAGAATAAAAAACCAACTTGATGTCACTTGCTATTTTATTTCACGTCTTATGTACTCAACATGTTTCGGACATTAATGTATCCATCATCAGGAGCTTGCGACTGTGCTGTTTAATTACCACATCTGTCGTTTTGTTCTCGGTTCGTTGTGTTGTGGGCTGATTCAGCCTGCAACACGGACACCACTCAAACCCACCCGCACCAAACCTCCAACACACAACGAACCGAGAACAAAACGACCGATGTGGTAATTAAACAGCACAGTCGCAAGCTCCTGATGATGAATATATTAATGTCCGAAACATGTTGAATATATAAGAAGTGAAATAAAATAGCAAGTGACATCAAGTTGATCTTTTATTCTTCCGCTATTACAGTGATGCACGGTCCGATAAACATAAGCTTGTATTATTTTTATTATTCCAACTTAATGCACCAATATCAATTAATGTTAAAATCCAATAATTAAAACATTAAAATTGTTATTATCTTAATCTCCTACATGTTTCGACTCTT
>Ga0123352_10000921_pt1 | contig 37558 bp, 35 predicted proteins | sample TergutLab28metaG_FD_89700 | JGI IMG/M metagenome (GOLD analysis project Ga0123352, IMG submission 89700) | Labiotermes labralis P1 segment gut microbial communities from Petit-Saut dam, French Guiana - Lab288 P1 | ecosystem: Host-associated > Arthropoda: Insects > Digestive system > Gut ... | reverse complement strand
TCTCCTGATGATGGGCATAATGATGCCTGAAACATGTTGAGATAGAAGTTTGATAATAAACATCGGATTAGTTGCATCTTGTTGGTTTATCTCTCTTCACCCTACGTTCAAGATGCACGGTCACAAGAGCCTAAAATTTTCTAATATTTTAACTTATGATGTCTCCAACATGATTCAAACCCAAGGATACATCTTCAGGAACACAGCTGTATATACAGGTACGGTATAGTATATTGTACATGCATCAGTATAAGCACTCTACCTACAAGACTGCTTACACTGATGCATGTAAAACATATTATACCATTCCTGTATATACAACCATCTTCCTGAAGATGAACCCTTGGGTTCAAAACATGTAGAAGAAATCATAAATTAAAATATTAGTCTAGAAGAGGTGCATTTTGTTGGTTCATACTACATAATTATATTACAATGCATGGTGCAAAAAACATACAATTTTTGTACATCTCTCCAATACCTGTGGCATGAAGGAACTTTTTTCAAATTTTTCCAACAATAAAAAAAACTTCTACTGAAAGATCCAGCATTTATGATGACAGTGAGGCTGATTCTACACACAGTTCTTCTTGACCAGTCTTCCATTTCCCTTGCCTCCTGATGTTTACTTTCAGATCAGCCATTGCCCCAGATGCACCATTAACATCATGTCCTAAACCAGCATCCACACACATCCATGCCCTAACATAACACATGCCTCAGCATACAGCTTTGCCTGGAATTTTGTACTGAAACTGTCATCCACACAGAAATATGCGATGACATTTCAGAACATTCTGGCCAGTCACGGCTGTCACTTTACTTCAAACCTAATCAACCTTCTACTTACTGTGCTTAACAAATCAAGAGATGTTTATGCCAAATGGTATGGAATGTAAAGCCAGAAATACCACATACACACAAATATATATATATATATCTTTCACGCAATAAATCTAGGTAATGGATGGACACAAAGCATGATTAATTATGCAGCTTTTTATGATGCTTTCCTCTGCAAATAACATCTATGACCACAAAGAAATGAAAGTGCTCACAACAAGGTAAATTTCAGAACAATGCTTGATGCATTTTCATGCACATTTATTGCCATAAGAAATATTATGGTCTGTCTGTCTGTCTAATGGTCCTTAAACTCTTGAAATCTTTGGTGGACTCTGATGGTCTTTTCTGATAAAATCCGAATTTGGGGGCTACTTTGGTCACATGCAAGCCTAAATGAGTATTCTTTCATTTATCTCTTGAGACATTAACAAAACAAATGCATGTTAGACACAATTTAAGGAATTCAGTGACAAGAACTTCTGAACATTTTGTATCACAATGATCCAGTGTTTTAATACATAACTTTTACAAAGAATGATTTTAGCATAATGCATGCAAGGGTGCATTTTTCTGCATGTCTTGAAGAACGCTGAAGTACGTATCTGTATGCATTGGACATGACCAACATTTTATATTTGCTATGCCACACATTAAACTTGTCTACACAACACACCGTACCCTGCCTGCCTGCCTGCCTGCCACCTATTCTATTTAATGTGCCACACTGCAACTTGCTGCAATCACATAACACTCAGAATTATAAATGACCTACTGACAAGCATTCTGGCAATTTTAGTCAGAAGAAGAAAAAATTCTGGCAAAATTAAATCATTACATCAACCGGCACTAACGGTATCCTGTACAACATTCAGATTCACTGAATGCAGATGAACAGCATAGCCACAGTTGATTCTGAAGTACTAGCCTACCAACTGTACGATCAAACATATTAGTGAAAGCAGTCATATGCTGAATAGCACTGTGTCACAGTGGGTATAAGAGTAGATACAGTGTCAAGATATTTCCAACCCCAGCCCAAGTATCGAACTGGATGTGTTGTGTGTGATACAGTGAAGATCATAAAGCCCAGTAGTTACTTTATGTACCACCATGTTTAACATACAAAAATTGTACATTGTCCCCACAGTGTATTTATGTGTTTTTTGTGGATCTCAGAACAAACAGCAATTATTTCACTATACAATAATGACATAGGAGAGTGTGTTTACTGTGCAGTATGGACTGAACCTTTAAATATAACTAAAGTTAACCATTCAAAGAATTGAGTTAAAAATATCCAATTGGAGCAATGCCAGAAAATTTGAGGCAAAAATTAACAGATTCTACTACATTATTTTAAAATGGAGTTACAAGATTTCATCTTATTAATTCTAATTCTACTTTCAACTTCCTTTAAGATGACCCTCACACCTCAGAATAGTTACTGCTTTCTGCAAGGTATCTGTCAAGGTCATGACAATCTTTGATGCACAAACAAGGAATCAAGGTCAAGCTAATAAAATAAGCAGCAGTTTAAGTACAGAGTGATTCAAAATTCATGAAACCCAACATGTAATAGGTATTTTCTCTCATGTTGGTAACCCCACACAAGTGTTACAAAAACACATATGTGGCAACACTGTGTAACTCCAAATACAGAAGAACGGTTACACCATTAGACTTCAATAAATTCACTCATAAAAATTTGTCTTTGGCACAGCAGGCATGAAACATTCCTTGTGTGAATGTTTACTTAGTAAAAAAATAATTTTTTTGAAAACACTACGTGAACATCCCAGCTGAATTTTGAGACAAATATCAGGATGCTGCAGTAGCAAGTGAATCAACACCTCCACAATTAGTAACCTATTTTATGTGACACACTTAGTGTTTGTGAAAAAATTAAACAGATACCTATCATTGTGAACCGAAGTAAAACTGGGAAGATGTAAATCAACATTTGCTTCAGTGCCACAAACAATCGCCAAGAACACGTGGATCACACATGGGTATGTTTGACTGCAGCACACAGAGGGATGTTATGAAGTTAGGCACAAATCCTTACTGTATTCAGATTATGCAAGATCTTAAAGATGTTAATGAAGAAAAAGGATTATCTTTTATGAGAGACACTGAAGATTAAAGCGTACAAAAACAATCCCCACACAATGGGGGATCTGACGGCCAATAAAATACAGGAAAAAAGTGCTAATACAAACATTCAAACACTACAAAAGTTTCCAACAAATCTGGTGAAAACAATCTGCGCATGTAATGAAGGTGGACATTTTCAACGCTTATAACAATATTTTATAATCACTCATAATTACCTGATTGCATAATTTTGAAGTAAGAAATAATAAAAATAATTTGACAAATGATACTTGGGTCACATGACTTTTGAATCACCCTGTATTATGCCTTGCTGCCAGCAGTCACAGCACTGACTTTCATCAATAAATTTGTATTTTTAAATTAATTAATTAATTAATGACAATGTCAACTGCAAAAATTTTATAGCATCAGCAACAGATGAATGAATACACAACACTGGTGAAAGGTTACTGACATGGGAAAATTGAGGCATTTGGAATGAAACCTGCCCCAGTGCCACTTTGTCCACCACAAATCCCATATGGACAAACTTGGAATCAAACTTGGGCTTCAGCAGTGACAGGCAGTTATCTGTATGGTAATTCATCTAAATTACTGCTGTCACCATTAATCAATCAAGCAGGCTTATTATTATAATCATTTTGGTATTTAGTTATTTCCTTTTGGCAGTTCGCGAAGTTGCACAAACTTAGGTCACTATTACTGTTTACTGACCAACACTTACGCACAATCCTATGTACTATACTAGATAACATATTCATTGCAGCTCACCGTCACAGCCAAGATGTGTTCTTGGACAGCTTTACCCTGCAGAGGAAGGCATTATGATCCTTTGAAACATTAGGAAAGAAGGAAGGAGATGGATGATTGAAGGGTAGGGAAATGAAACAGTTGGTAAGCAAGTACAGAGAATGAAAGTGATGGATGATGATGATGATGAGAAAGAAATTATCTTCCATCAAAGCTATACAAACATGTGCTAAGAAGTAATAAGCAGACTGTGGTATTTACAGTTATTAGATATTAGTACAACCAACCACTGAAAATTCAATTTTAAAAGGTCGGAGAAGACATAACCCTGAGTGAAGAGCATGTATCAATTTTGTACTAAGGCACATCTATCAGAAAACATCCTCACAGTATGAATTTTTTTAACACTATGTTTGGTTGGCACTGCTTCATATCTCCTCACCCCACTACAATTTCGTCAAAGGGAAGTTTCCACTGCTGGATGAAATATTCATATTTTGACTATCATCATCTTCAGGAAGTTGTGACCTTATCTATCTTATTATACAAATTTATGTCATGTTACTCACATCTTCAGAAGAAGAGATGAACCGACTACAGACACAGAACTAAGAGCCATGGCTGCCGATGCCATCCAGGGCTAGAACACACAGGCAAACAAAAAAATCAGCATTCAGCACAATTCATCCTTATAGAAATTAATCTACAAGGTTTTAGCTTTGAAGCTGTGTCACTAGGTGAGTGTGTCCTGATGTTCTGAAGGAATGTAATGCCTTCCACAGATGAGGGATTGATTCTTTGAAATGTGAGACAACACTAAGTCAATGACATGGCATCACACACCAGATAACCTGAATCCTCAGAATTTAATTTAGCTATGAGAACATACCACAACATTACCTTTTACAGAACATCTGCAGCCTATACTTCATTGCTGAAGTATTTATATCTCCAAAAATATCTAATCATATGTGAACTGGTAAGTCAATAAGGCACAACATCTTAACCTTTAATGGATAAATGGGAGAACATGGACCTACTAAATGTACATCCTTATCATCTGAAAGGGAAAACATTGTCCCGCAGTGGACACTACAATTGAATAATGCCCTGGCCACAGCAGAAAACTGGCATTTCTAAGGCCACTTGCCAATCTTTAAACCTGTCATGGCCTGATCAACCTACTGGTTCCTGCCACAGAGGTCCATCTGATTGTCAGTTAATTTTACACAAAGTAACCTGGAAATTCTTATGTAACTTCCACAACTACACTTTGTAATCAGCATGTTGTTGTTAGTCTTCTTCTCCTTCTTCATCTTCTTACTTCATTACAGTCCTTGGTGAACCCCAGCACCTTCCAAAATTGTCCTCTACTGTTCTCAGTCCTGTCATTTATGTCTCCAGTTCCTCATACCCATATTCTTAGAGCTTCCTCGACTGACTCAAGCCACCTCAACTTACGTTCTCCTACAAGTTGAGTCCATTCTGATTTAAATAAAGTAAGCTTCCTGCAAGGATCCAGTTCTGGCTTTCCAGAGAGGTGTCCTAGCCACCTCAATTGTCCTCTTTATATTACTTCCACTATGTCTAGTTCATTATAAAGCACATGCAGCTCATTACTGTATTTTGCTCTCCATATACCATTATTATTCATAGGAACATATTTCAATAAGCATGTTTATTTAAGGAACATTAATTTGAATTTAAAGTTGATTCAAATCTTACCTGCAGAATGAATCCAAAAGGACTAAATAAACCAGCCGCAACAGGAATGCCAACTAGATTGTACATACTTGCAAACAGGAAATTCAGACGTATCCTCCGCACTGTTTTTCGTGACAGATCCAAGCAGCCTATCACATCCAGCAAATCATTCTGCACAACAGATGCAAATACACACTTACTTACTTACTTAATTACTTACTTACTTTCTTACTTACTTACTCCATGGAGCAGAGCCCTTCTTGAGAAGCTAACTGGTTTTCAGCTAGTCAAGAAATTCCCCACATTTTATGGAACCCAAAGATTCATTCCCACATTCAAAAGTGGTCACCACCTGTCCCTTTCCTGAGCCAGCCCAATTCAGTCCTCACCTCCACATCCCACTTCCTGAATATCCATCTTAATATTATCGTCCCATCTATGCCTGGGTCTCCCAAGTGGTCTCTTTCCCTCAGGTTTCCCAATTTCCCTCAGGTTTCAAATACACACAACAGATATAAACACATAAACAGAAAAAACTTTTGTCATTCTAACATGGTGGTATGGTGGCGAGATGTGCCATGGCATGTACATAGGACAAACCTACATATTGTAAAAGTAAACACAATTGATGGTATCAAAACTCTCAAATGTAAATGTACACCTCAGTAACATAACAATGGCATGGCCATGACAAAGTGCATGACCTTTTTCATCTTCAAAGGAACAAAGATGTTGTAGGTGATTCGATTAACCTTTCAAGGTCCCGTGACTTAAGTCAGCATCGAGTGCAACAGTGAGTGGCTCAACATCAACCAAAGTTGTCAAAAACATGCACTAGTATCAATGGTCTTGGAACTTAACCAGGACCCTTGGGGTGTACTGGCAATTTAAATTTTGGCCCTTAAGAAGTTAACAGGTCAAATAGTGAAAACGTCAAAAGGAATAAAATGATACAGCACACATATGTGAGGTGCCAAATAGTACAATCACTAAAACAAATGTTTTAACATTATCCCTGTGGGAGCAAAACATTATCAGTAGTATAAGAAAATAATAATCCTCATATTTTGAATGATGATGTTGAATGCATGCAACTTGCATTGCTGACACTCTACAGAGAAGCAATCAGTACAGCATTACAGACCATCTGTTCCTTGGCACATCATTCAAACAGAATATGAGGCATTTAAGACACTCATCTGCCAACTAATGGACACAAAAATGTAAATGGGGGAAAATAAAACAGGTGCTGCATAGTCCGTGATTAAAAGAAGCGAAGAAAGATTATATTTGCCACTTTATTTGGAACCATTTTTTGAACTCAGTAAGCAATAACCATAGTGTTCAATGAGAAATAAAATTTTACAGTTAGAATTTAAGTTCTAATGCAAAAAAATGCAACTTCACCTTTCAATGAACATTTCCCTTGGATTGAAACCATCATTCATCAACAAAGAGAACTAGTTAATTATGAAGCAGAGGGACTGATTGGCTTATGAATGAGTTAGGTTCCACAGGCTGTTCATAAGCCCAACTTTGAACCTGCCAAAATCCCATAAGATGGACAACAGTCACACAATTCATCCCACAAATATGTGCAATGTTTAAAATGTTTCACCTCTGTCAAATGACTTCATACTGCCTACTCTTCTTACTACCATCCTCAATATGTCCCCAAGGCAACTGGACATACAGACAGGGCTGTACACTTCAAATTTCAAAAGTCTGAAGTCTATAAGCAGGACTGTCTGTATTCTGATCCCTCACAAATTGATGGCACATAATTGTTGATGGGGATGGAATATGAACATTATTTATCAGTAGGAGTGCCATGTATGAGTGGAATAGGTCATTTAGAAGGTTCCTTTGACAAAATGAAAATATGACTGTAAAACCAGTAACAATTTCCCGACAAAACAGGTAACATATGCACAGGTGTAACATTCATGCACATTCGCATAACCACTGTTGCCACGGAGCAGCAATTAGTATCACATATTCTGAGTGTGTGTGTTTGTAGCCTTAGTTACACAGCATGCAAATTGCATGTGCCTTAATACATTGTCATCTGTGGCCTGTCTGGCTGTACAATATTATTCCACATTTATCTCACAAACAGCATGATTTTTGGGAAAAGAGTTATTGAACATAAGATTTGTGTTTTTATTTCCTCAACAAATTTTGTCTCAAATGTTTCTCGTTCTAAGAATAATTCTGCCAGATACTAACATTACACATCTCTTCATGTCAAGTACCCATTATTCTCAGCAGATTTTAATAAAACTTGAATTTTTAGGCATGTCTGCAAAATTTCAAAAAGTGACTATTAGCTTCATCATGTCTGTCTGTCCACATGGAGCAACTTGACTCCCACTGGATGATTTCCTATTGACATTTGATACTTGAATATGTTTCAAAAATCTGTCGAGAATATTCAAATTCAAGTTTCATTAACAGCGGACAAGAATATCAGGTACTCTACATGAAGATCAATGACATTTTTTACCATATTTTGCTCATTTCTTATCTGAATAAGAAATGTTTCAGACAAAAGTCACAGAGAACATCAAAACACACACTTTATGCTCAGTAACTTTTTTGTTTTTTGAAAATTATGCAGTATTGTATAAACTTACAAGCCAAAGATGGCAATACAATGTGGCACATGCACATTACATGCTGGATAACTAAGGCTACAAACACACACTCAGAATATGTAACACTTACTGCCTTTCTACTGCAACAATGGTTGCATGAATTCACTCAATATTACATTATATTCACAATGCCTACCGTATCTTGGCATATTGAAAAATACTCAAATATCAGTTTTTATGAAAATCTGCCTAGTGAAAGCCAAGTTGTTATATGTGGATGGACGGACAGACAGACAGACCACAATGAAGCTAATAGTCAATTTTTGCAATTTAGTGAACATGCCTAAAAGGATATTTACACCTGGAACACACTATACAGACAGCAGCAAATATATTGCATATCTTCCTGATACAGTAATTAAATCATACACACAGCCAGTGCCTAGAATTGCCACAAATGTACAAACCCTCATGAGAACAACATCAGCTGCTTCAACTGCCACATCAGTGCCTGAAGCAATAGCAATTCCAACATCTGATTGGGCAAGAGCTGGCGAATCATTAACTCCATCACCGACCATGGCGACCCTGTAGCCCTGCTTTTGGAGTTGCTGAATCTTGGCTACTTTATGTGAGGGAAGTACTTCTGCAAACACCCTGCCAATGCCAACCTGACAGAAAAAGGCAGTCTTTCAGTAAACGGGCTGAAAATTCTAGAAACTTCAACTGGCAGATGTGGTATCCTGTTTGCTATTTCATACAGCTCTGTAAGACCAGTACACATTACTAGCATCTGTTGCACCGATTCCTGGCCCAGTAGATATATTACTCTATCACAGTTGTTATTCTTTTTTTTAACTTTTGCAATGAACTTACTGTAAAAATCGGCACAGTGAAAGCCACACTTCACTTAGGGACATAAATGAACATCTAAACATAGTCTCCACATTTGTTGTCCAATATGGGTGAGAGTCAGTAAAAAAGATCTACACATAATGTTGTTGGGCACTTTGTAAGTTTAATGTACATTGGTGCAGGGAAGGCCATACTTTTCTTACGGGTGCAAATGAAATGAAATTTGTGTGTGTACCAGGTCACAGTGTACACTGTTCCTTAAAATTCTTGTGACAATCATTACAAGCTCTTTGTGTTGCACATGCACCTCATATTTTCTAAGGACATCCAGGTGCATGATAAGGTTATTTTAACAAGTACACTAAATTAACGCTAAATGAACACTGCACACCTGTCGTGCTATGGAAGCTGCAGTCTTTCTGTTGTCTCCTGTCAGCAGGATAACTTCAAGACCCATTCTCTTGAGTGTGTACACAGACAGATGTGCCTCTGGTTTCACCAAGTCTGCTACACTAACCATTGCAACCAACACACCTGTAAACATTGGATAAATTGCTACTAATGCAGTACAATTTGAATGACAACAGGCAATGTGTCCCTCTGCAAAGACAGACAACAAGTGTGCCATGCAGCTGTTAGCACTGCATTGTATTTGTAAGTTTTCGTTTTGACCGTGTTCCAAAGATCTGGTACAGACAATTTTATTACCACTCAACTCCAACAGCCCAATGCCAAAATAATGTCTTTTCCACAACTGGCTGAAGGTTCATGTAGTAACACATGATTTTTATGTACCACTAGCCACATGCACACTTGCATCCCATTTCTTTTTAACCTTAATCCAAATTACCCAAAGTTATATACCTGAAATCCAATTTTAATATTATTCTTTGATATTCATCTTTGTCTTCTAAGTTGATCCCCCTCAACAGCCTTATGAATCAACATATTTTTTATAAAGGGACATGTCCAATGGATTGCAACCTCCTTCATTAAAATACTTTAATTGTGTTAGTGAAAGTGTATAAATCATGAAGCACCTCACTAGCATCCTCCATCTGTCACTCAATTTACCTCACGTAGGTCTAAATACTTTAAGTATCCGGAATTCAAATCACATACTGGTAATAAGTAAAACATGCAAATCCATGCCATTACCATTTATGGCACAGATTACAGCTGTACGACCCAGCTCCTCCTCGTCAACCATCCTTCCATCGACTTCATGTGGCACATTCACTGCATTGCGTTGCATCCACTCTCGGTTCCCAATTAACACATCATACTGCTCCGTGTCAGCAGGGTGTCTAGTGTCAATGTTGAGCAACTGCTGCAGTTCAATCACCTGCTTCTCCTGGGATCCAAGCAGACTCTGGACAACATCAACTTCAACTCCATTTACATTGAAGTTCCCAAAGCTACTGTTCCTGCATGACATACACAGAATGAAATCAATTAAATGTCAAACAATATTAATGCAATATGGTTTAATTAAAAAAACAAATAATTATAATACCTGCAACATTTTAGGGTCTCTCACCTGTGCTGCTGAGGGTTCAAGTCTTCTGGTATGTGACAATGTGTCATTGGGTTCAGGGACTGCATGGAACTTTAAGAAGCATGTGCTATTATCCTTTACAAGTTGGGAACAACTCACCTAGTGACACAGCATGACATCCTAGAAGGCTTGAATCCTACATTTAAAAAAACCTATTTTTACTGCAACAGGAAGTTTGGATAGCTCAGTCAGTATAGTGATAATGCTATGGACTGGATGATTGAGCAATCATGGTCAGTTTCCGGTAGGGAAAAGAGGTTTCTCTTGTCACCAAAACATCCAGTCCAGCTCTGTGGCCCACCCAGCTTCCTCTTCAATGGGTACTAGGGGTACAATGGCTGGGTCATGCTACTGACCTCTCACCCCAATCTATGGCCAACATTAAGAATGTGTGACGCTATGCTGACTTCAACAGTTTGCTTCATTCCTGTTAGTGCAGGAGGGTGAATATGCCAGCTAGTAAGACGGGAAGCACAAAACACACATCCATCTTCTACAGTTTTCTCTCAGTTTAAAGAACAATGTCTTATTAATGAGAGTAACAGTGTTTGATCCTGCTCCCAGGGACTCTGTAATTAATAAGTGCATACATGCAATTTCTGTGGGCAGTTTCACTTGCTTTATCAACTGTCCTTGCAGATTGATACTGGGCAGCAATATCACATTGCGATATATACTGTACTCCTAACAGAATACATGTTTTTGAAAAAGGCATAATGTTGCCTAGCCATATGGTCCTGAGTGAAAGTGGCCTAACTGTGCTGAACACACCTGTGTGCACTGTTAGAAAGCCCAGGTATCACAATATATGCAACTATCTGTACCTCCACTCCACCATATGACTCTGTGACATGCAGACACACTTTACTCTTACTTAATTCATTTTCAATGTCAAGACAGATTCAGATCAAAATATTTTCACTATATATTAAACAAGAGTGGGGTACATACATCTTCTAAATGCATTCTTTGCTATTTTATAAGTATCACACCTAGTTCTGCGGTTATACTAACATGTGGAGCAATACCCAAATTTTATCTTTACACTAGCCTCTTCAACATCTGTCAATATTTTCAATCACAACCAACAGCAACAGGGATTTGTCATATAAAAAAGTTTGCTAGCCTTCATGTTGGTGTAAGGCATAAGAATATCTACTGTTACAAGTTGTGGTCACATTACAGACACCACAGGATGGTGTCAGAAATTACTCTTTCTCATACTTTTAAATATTCAACATATTGAATTATTTTTGTTAAACAAAAGCTGTAGATTTCAATGACACACAAGGTGCATGTAATGTGCTAATTTTTTGTATGGTAGCCATCTGATGGGAAAATGTATACAGTAGTGGCAGTCTTGGACAAATACAGGAAAAAATTACATTTGGCTTGGAAAATTGTCTTAAAACACCAATACTAGATTTAATCAAAAACAGTCAACTAGTTTCAGAGAAACAACATGCAGACAGAACACAACCTGCTCTATTATTAAGTTTTTACTTCAAACTGTGAGCAAGCAACACATTAATATTTGTGACTCTCAACAAAATGCATTTAACAACAATAATCTCACTCACTCACTCGTTGCCAAACTAAAATAACTACATGATACAGGGCAACTTCAGTAACCAATCATTATTCACATGGTTCAAAAACTTCCTGCTGTGGAACCCAAATACTTATTGTTGTGATCACAAAAGTGTGAAGAATATCAATCTGAACCACAGCCAATACCACGTAACTATGACTAATTGTTACATAAAACCTAAAAATTGAACCTTCTGTGTTATATTTACAATCATTTATAAACGTTAACATCAGGACCTTTGGAGATTTTATATTGGCCAATTATTCTTACTGTTATCATCACCATCACCATCATCATTGTCCAGTGCTGTCACTGTCATTGTCACAACCACCTCCACCACTATCATCATGTTTTATGGAATATCCTTTCAGTAATGACAAGTTAAAAAACAAGACAAAATTTACACATTTCAATGTATACAATTTTGTCACAAATTTCTTCATAACAATCACTGACTTTTGAGAAAGTATTAGTTAATGGCCAAAATGTGCTCAACCCCTAGTGTACCAAAAAGAAATCCTGCTTTTGGCTTCAGATATGGTCCTAGAAGCACCTCATGAGCCTGGGTCAGTGACAGTCCCAGACACTCTTCCCCTTTTAGCCAAGCAAATATCTCACCACAGCCAGATAGTGGGTTGCTAGGTTTAATGACAATAGATGATGACATAATTTATTGATTTATTGGTCATTTACTTAAAAATGCTGTTAGTAACTCAGGCCATGCACTGAATGAATAACAAACTACAAAGGACGTAGAAGGTAAGGTTGCTGCCTAACATCAGGCACTACCCTGACATTTTCCTGGAAAGACTGAGGAAAACAGCAAAACCCTCAGTCAGGACAGTTGGGGTCCCAGCCGATATTCAAGTCACAAGTCCCAGTGTCTGAGGCACCTTGCTAGATTCCACTTAAGTCTGGGCACACCATGTGCATAACAAACTACAGGCCCACCGTGTAGTACAGGGACAGTTTCTGGGATTTTGCATTAACTTTACTAAAAACAGGGTTCAAGTTTTAAGAACTCAGAAGTGTCACAACATGTCATATTTCTTAAGATTACAGACAGTTTTTAGTTTCTTCCTGCTGGTAGATTAGAATATAATGTAACTGTGTGAATGTAAATGGAATACTCACTTAGACTGGTTTGCATAATTGACGAGTTTCTCTGAATGTGCTGCATATGTGAGCATGCTGTCAATGTTGGACACGGAGCACTTCAGACCACATCCAGGGATAGCCTGGAAGTTGCTGCACTGGGCAATCACATCTGACCTCATGGTCTCTTTCACATACTTCACAATTGCTGCAACATAACATCCACTATCATATTCAACACTTCTGGGCAATTATTGTATCTACCTGAATATAAGATTTGAAGTCTTTCCTGATTCTTCAGAAGAAGAAATAGACAACACCTTATAATGATACAAAGTTAAGCAAAGTGCTGCAACAGGTGTTTTCCTGAAGACTGTAATTAAATGGGGGAGACAGGTCATCTGACACGTGCGGTCATTTTACATTGGAATAAATACGGTATAGCACTGTGATAAATATGTTGTGCAGGGTGGGGCAGAAAAAATTAGACGATTTAAATTTAGCGCCATGCCGACATCTTTGTAGGTGGCGTGGTGAAATACACATCGCTGGGTAGGGTGGTTTGAAGCCTTCAGCCATCATGCAGCGTTGGTCGGAAGAGCATCGAGCATTTGCTGTGGAAACGTTTTTTAAAAACAATGATTCCGCTACTGTAATGCAGCGTGTTTTTTGACAACATTTTGACATCAGGAGGAATGGAAAGGTTCCAACACACCAAACAATATTGAATTGGGTTACACAATTCAGGACTACTGCATCCATTGTCAACAAGAAGCCTCCTGGTCGCCCTTGAACTGTACGAACACTGGAAAATGTGCGCCGAGTGGCACGTGCATTTCAGCATAGTCCTCAGCGTTCTGCTCGTCGCCATTCAATCGCCTTACACTTAACCCCTAGAACCATTGAACGCATCTTACATGAGGATTTAAAATGCCATTCTTTTAAAATTCAAGTGGTGCAACAACTTCTTCCCCATGATTTGAAGCAACGGAGTGAATGTTGCAGGAAACTCTTGCAAATGATCGACAGAATGCCGCAATTCCTGGATCACCTGATAATGTCTGACGAGGCACATTTTCATTTAAACGGAAAAGTGAACAAACAGAACTTCAGATATTGGGCAGCAGAAAACCCACACATGTTGCATCAGAAACCAATGTACAGTGAAAAAGTGACAGTGTGGTGCGGTGTTAGTGCATTTGGAGTTCTTGGGCCCTACTTCTTTGAAAATGCTACTGGCCAGTCAGTTACAGTAATGGTGGATCGATATGTGGAGCTGTTGCGAGAATTTCTCAATGACGAACTTTGTCGGCTGTGTGTTGATACGCACCTGGTTTGATTCCAACAGGATGGTGCTACCACCCACACAGCACAAAATTCAATGGCAGTCGTCTGAGGAATGTTTCTGCAACATGTCATCTCTCGTTTCGGAGACGTTGAATGGCCTCCACACTCGCCTGAGTTATCAGCATGCGATTTTTTCCTGTGGGGTTATTTGAAGGAGGTCTATGCTCATGGACCTCATACTATACAGGAACTGAAGGATTGCATCTGAGAGGAAATTCAAGGAATTCCAGTAAATATGCTGAGGAAAGTCATGGACAATGTCAAACAACATGCAGAGATGTGCCTTACCTCCAATGGAGCTCACCTGAGTGATATTATCTTCAAAAAGTGACTTGAAAACATAATGCTTTTCCATGTTGCTTACCGTTGTTTAGCTAGTTATGATTTAATTTTTAATTAAAGTGTTCATTTTCAAGTTATTGTCTAATGGTTTCTGCCTCACCCTGTATTATTCAAAACCAACATCATCAGTGCAGGTGCTATGTGACTGACACAACAGTCATTAACCTACTTACATCAAAAAGAAATTAGGTTTATGAAAACACCATATCTGTTCATATATCCAAATACTGTGCAACAAATGGTCCTGAAATTTTGAAAGAACAAGATACTAACACAGACCACTCCCATAGCTACATCTAGCATTTATACTCACATCTAATGCAAGACTGGATTTCACAAACAAGACAAAGGTGCACACCAGCTCAGTTGTACTGTGGTATTACCTGATGCAATAGGGTGTTCGCTGTTTGCTTCTGCAGTACCAATAATAGCCAGCAGTTTTGCCAAGGAACATACTTTCTCGTCTACAAAAATGACAATTCGAGACACCATTGGGACACCATGTGTGATTGTACCAGTTTTATCAAACACAACTGCTTTCACCTATGGAGTGAACAATAATATACAGCTTTGGTTACAGTTCAAATTTGGATTAAACACTGAAATAGCAATGGCTCTGTTGCAATATCCACAGTTCTGAGAGATAAACGGTAGTGTGTAGAGAGTAAAAAGGTTGGTGCTTTGGTCTCATAAAATTCTTTCATAATCCAACTGCTACATTTACATAAAATATCACAGATGTACATGTAATTTTACACATTTAGTATTTAACCTGTAATAATATTGCATTCCACAGGCTTCTATGATAAAAACTGAGTCTTCAGATACCTGAAGGAGTTCTAGAAAAGCTGTGGCTAATTCTCAGCCATAAAATAAAAAATCAGAAGTTCATTTCTACAAACTGTTATGTTAAGATAATACTATAAGACATACTATTCACTATGTAAGTTACATGTTCTGACTAGTGGGAAAATCTATATGAAAACTTTATTGCATGTAATCACTGGATGCATACCTTATGTGCATTTTCCAATGGTTCTGCCCCTTTGATCAATATTCCATTCAGAGCACCAACACCAGTTCCAACCATAACAGCAGTAGGAGTGGCAAGACCCAGAGCACAAGGACAGGCTATGGCAAGGACACTCAATGCACATCTGAATGCATACTGGAAGATAATCTCTTCACGGTTGAATCCAATCTTCTCATCCTCCTATCAGCATTGTACATTCAAGAACTTAAAATTCCAATAATACAATCACTATAAAAATATTCAACAGGGCCAAGTAAACAGTTCATAAACTCAAGGTTTGAAGATATTAATAAAAATCCAACTAGATGCAACAGTAGGCAGTCTGATTTATTTTACTGCAAAGGCACTCTACATGTTTCGGGTGCCCACAACACCTATCATCAGGAGTACTAAAAACTGTAACCGCAGCCTCCGGTACTACTTCCCTCCAACATGGCCAGGCCAGGTCGGGACCTGGCCTGGCCATGTTGGAGGGAAGTAGCTGTACCGATATTATGAACTGTACTGGAGGCTTCGGTTACAGTTTTTAGTACTCCTGATGATGGGTGCTGTGACACCCAAAACATGTACAGTGACTTTGCAGTAAAATAAATCAGACTGCCTACTTTTGCATCTAGTTGGATTTTTATTAATATTGAATTATGATGCATGGAACCATGAGCTTGAAATTTAAGGTTTAAAGGTTCAAGTCCTTCAGGATGTGACACTGTGGTATTGGGTGTGAAGTTTCCAATGCTTTGAAGGATCACAGTGCCTCCTTCTTCAGGATCAAGCAGTTTGGTGATTCTTCTTGGACTTACTGACCCTCAGTATGAAGGCACTATGATCCTTTGCAAATCCAAGAACAACTCACACAATAACACAGTGTCACATCCCAGAAAATTTGAGACGTTAGCAATGCCACTGCAAAATCCTAAAATCTCGCATCAAACTTACGGTACGTTCGCTTCGACTGTCAACTCCAAGTATAAAGGATGTCTGTGATACGGGTGATGGAGTATTCTTTATGATAATATGATGAACTTTTAATGTCCGTAATAACAGTGAATTCTTTGAACAGCTGCAGAAGTAATAACTTTGTATGAAACAGTAATAATGGAAACCCATATTGTATTCACTTAATATTGACCTAGCAAAATTACCTGAAAATTAAATTACAATACTCTCCTGTGAGGTTTATAATACTGACTTACTGCAAAAAGAATTTCATATTAAACACATACTGTGATTGGTAGGTGTGACAAATCCACATAACCACTGATAGTCCAGCCAACCAGCGTAACAGTTGAAACAAAGATGACAAAGGGAACAAAGTAACCAGCAATCTTATCAGCAAGCTGTTGAATTGGTGCCTTTGACGTCTGAGCCTCCTCAACAAGTCGAACTATCTGTGCCAGCGTTGTTGTTTCACCTGTGTGTGTGGCTGTCATAAGCAGGAGACCATTTTGATTGATGGATCCTCCAATCACAACTGAACCTAATAACAAATTTAGATTCATCAACATACTGAATCTGTAACAGCATTATATAAGATTATCACTGTCAGACCAAACATAACTTAAACTTGTACATGATATGTGACAACGAGTATGTGACAATGCAGTAATCACTTGTGGAAAATCATCACTTAAAATTCTTGAGAGAAAATCTAGCTGCCACTATCTTGTTGCTGTCTGATAAAGGCTACATAATTAATTAATTAATTAATACGAACAAAATTAGGCCCTTTATACATCAAGCTGCCATGATCAATAGCAAGTAGCCACACTTGATGCTAAAGTTCTGGACAAGCAGGGATGATGGATGATTTGAATCCAACTCAAGGTATACAGCACAGGTGAAATTCATGATTCAAGATAATAACATGCTTGACTCAGGCAAACTTTGCAAATGTGTCTAGACCTGGAATTCAAACAATAAGATTGGCAACATGAAAAAGATTAGTTCTTACCTATCTTCTTTGCAACTGGCATGGCTTCTCCTGTTATCAGCGACTCATCACAGGTGGAATGCCCATATATAACCTTCCCATCCACTGGAACCTTTGCTCCAGGAACCACCTGGAAACACATAAATTATTGTGATGTGATGTTTGGTATTCTCACAGCAATGTTGCTGAAGATTCAAGTCTTCTGAGATGCGACAGTGTGTCAGCATTATTGTTTGTAGCATTTGAAAGGTTCATACTGTCTTTAGCATCAGTGTCAAATGGCCCAAAAACCAATATAGCACTGAAGATGAAGGGGCTACTGGTCCTTGGAAACATCAGGAACTACAACCCCCAAGACAAAATAACATCGCAGAAGACTTGAATCTCCAGACACAATATTATTGTCATTTCCCAATAGTGAAGATACTTCCCAAATTGAAAACAGCCCAGAACTCACTGAATAGGAGGGTTTATATGCCCACAGCCAGTGAGGTTGTTTCATATAAGAGAAAAATCCACTGTCCCTGCAGAGAACTGAGCACATCCCTTTTTTTCTGGCCTACAGCATAGTTGCTACACTGACTAGACTATCCTGGCTCCCATACATTGTATAAGTGCAACAATCAATGCTTCAGAATTCAGTATTATACCTTTAGGGTATCCCCTCGTTGTACAAGGTCCACACTAATCTGTTTCTCTGACCGAACTTCAAAGTTAGGACCAACAGTGACCAATACGGCTTCAGTAGCTTTCAAAGAAAGCAGCTTTGACAGTGCTTCTGATGTTTTACCCTGTAATTAAAAAAAATAGTATGAAGTTTTCACTAAGTTCACTCACTTTACTGCTACACGCTCAGCTGTTGCAAACACAGCAGAATAACCATTCAAACTGCTTCATGTTGGTTTTCCTTCATTGAGATGCTACAAGGTGAAAATTTGCTGAGTCCAGCCATTACTGCACTCTGAACAAAAGTGAACATACACAGCAGGAGAAAATATAAAAAGACAGAATGGTTCTGTAAAATTGAAAGTTGCACATTCATAATAGGCAGAAGTCAGTTTGAAGAAAATAAACTGTTTTCAGCTGTAACTAACCACTTGCAGCAGATGCATCAATCATTTCTGAAATACTAAGAAAATTATCAGAATATGCACATCAGTTGAAATAGTAATCTGAAGTGGAATATCTTCGAATTGATTTATGGCTACCTTTATACATAAATAACACTGACATTCCAAGTACTTGGAGATCAATCAAAACATGAGACCCATTCAGGACCACTTGAAACTGTCACTTCAAGATGTATACTGACAACTGATAATGCTACATCTGCATTCAGTAGCCACCACATTCTGCAAAGTGTAGGCCACAGTAAAGTCTCACAAGTATAGCATGCAACTAATTCAGTTATATGCTGCAAAACGTGTCTATATGTGTGCAACTAGGCATGGCATATACTACAAGAAAATGGTAATATTACACACTTTCAGTGTCATCGACTAACTGTGTGAGTCAATATATAATGAAGAACACAGTGTAAAGGTAAAGTTGTTCCTGTCCACAATATGAAGGAATAGCTCCACTCATTCTTAAGTTTGGCACTAGATGGCCTGTGAGTGGTCAACTGCACACCCTGGTTCCATGACCCCTAGGAATGAACCTGGTACCCACTAAACAGGAAGCTGGATGGGCTCCAGAGCCAGTCCAGATGGTTTTGGGGAAGAGAAAAATCTCTTACCCTTGCCCAGATTCGAACCCCAGATCATCCAGCCCCTAGCCTAGTCACTACACCAGCTACACTGTTGGACACACAGTGTGCAAAAACAGATTATTTGCACACCCCTGCATTTAACAGCATTTGTGGCCATCCAGCACCAAAACAACTCTGACTTAAAGGCCAAATAAAATATCACTGAAAGTAGGGGGGGATTCTGAAACATAGAGCCTCTATCTTCTTGGTCAAGCAGTTGGACATCTTGGCAATTCCAACCCCCAGATTGGGATTTAAACCCAGGACACTCCAAACACAAAGCATTTATCTAGGAGACAGTAAACTCAGCTTTCTTTTTCCTCTGAATTGGTTATACCTAAGACTCATGTCCCTGATGGCAGCTTACCTTGGCAACATGTTCTAGCCAGCGACCAAGAGATATGAACACCAGCAACATGGGAGGTGTGTCAAAGAATGTTTGTGGACTAGAATTCTGTTTCATAAGAAGTGCAGCAATGAGGACACCAATGGAGTACATGTATGATATTGTGGTTGTCATAGAGATCAGCACATCCATATTCGTTGTACGATGACGAATAGCTCGCCAAGCTTGTATGTAGAAGTGCCAGCCACCAAAAAACTGTAAAAATGAAGGATACAAGAATGGAGATCATTCAGATATATGTAGTGCAAACTGCTGCTTAGAATGAAATGTGCTCTGTGTGTGATAAACTTCAAAAGAAGTATGTGTTGAATAATTTTATACATACTTCATACCAATGGCAACAATTTTAAACTGAAGAGAATGCAAAGACTAATCTCTTAATGAATGTGATGCCCTGCATATTAGCAGACAGGTTCCTCCAAAATGTTGGTAACTAATGTCCAAATCTTTCTTTCCAAATTAACATCCCATGACAAACACTATGTGCACTTCAAATACCAAAATATTAATAACATGAACAGAATGAAACCAACAGCATCTATTTACTTGCTGTGAGGTATTACACACAGTAGCATTACATTGCTACTAAACTACCTGCATGCACCATAGTTTCAACACTTCTAACATATCAACTCACACACTAATGGATGTACCCAAGCATTTTACCATATTTACCCTAACATAAGATGAGAATTATTGTTCATAATTCATAGCCTAAGTAATGGATGTCAATTCATAATTGTGCACAAAGTTAAACATGTTCTGTACAGGTATTTTCCTAAGACTGAAGGCCACAAATGGTGGTAATTGTGTATTCAGGTAAACAATGGTACCTCCAGACATACAGGTCCTGTTACACTTCCTCTTTCAAACTTTCAACTCACCCGCGTTATTGGCGGTCAGTGATAACGACAGGTTTCCTGGGATTTGATGGTGCATTCTTGACTGAGTGGTTCCCAGTGTTTCAAAGCAAAATGTCACAACAATCTTCATGGATTCGAGGCCCAGTAATGAAGACAGGGCTAGGATTCTGGTTTTCTGATATATGACAGTGCATTCTTGGCTAAGTAGTTCCCATTATTTTGAAAGAACATGTCACAACCATCTTCGTGGATTCAAGGTCCAGCAATGTAGCATCACATATCAGAGACCAGACTCTCAAATTACTTCTACTTCTCTTGGTGCTACAACTCTTTTTGAGTTTTGGCCTACTCAGCGGTTTTCGTCCATGCTTCTCTATCCACAGAAATCTCACCCAATTCTGAATCTTCATTTTCTCTAGATTCGCTCTGACATCGCCCTCCCACCTGCACCTCAGTCTACCAATCTTCCCTACTGCAATTGGGCTTTGCTCTGTTATTCTTTTTACTGTCCTTTCTGTACCCATTTTTATAATATGCCCAAACCATCTTATTCTCTGTGCTTTTATGTATCTAACTATATCTGTATGTCTGATTAGCAAATATATTTCCTCATTAGTTTTTGTTCTTCAGCTGTCATCTTGACTTCTTATTGGTCTGTATATCTTTCTCATTACCTGCCTTTCAAACGCTCTTCATTGTTTTATGCATGTGTCTCTTAGTACGCAGGTTTTGCATTCACACGTGACTACTTGTTTTACCAGACTTTTATTGCTGTACATTTTAGACCATCTTGTTAGTAATTTACTGAATATTATCTTTTTATTTTTACAAACACTTTATTCCCTGCTGCTATTCTGTCTTGTATTTCTTCTTCTACTGAATTGTCTTAGTTTAGAACTGAACCTAGGCACTTACAAGAATTAACTTGTTCAAGCTCAATATTATCTACGTTTTTACAATACAAACCAACAAAATGCAAATTTCCTAAATTAACCCTAACCCTGCTAACATGGAGAAGATAGTGAGCTCCTAATAATGCCAGCAAATGGCAGATGGATGTTTAATTTGGCATTTAAAGGGTTAATGTTTTAATTTATTAATTTTTTTAGGTCTTCTACATGTTTCAAACTTGAGGGTTTATCTTCAGGAAGACAGATTTATATACAGTCACGGTATGGGACGGTTGCACATACAATTATGGTACAATATCTACCATACAATAACTGTATATACAACTGTCTTCCTGAAGATGAACCCTCAAGTTCAAACATGTAGATGACATCCAAAAATTAAGATATTAATTTAGGTAATGTGCATTTCATTTGATTATATTATATAATTGTATTACAATGTATGGTGCAAAAACATAAAATTGTCTACCTTATAGCTACTTCCTTGCTTTATTTTTTTTTGTACTCATATAATTTATTTTATTTACATTTATCAGCAAACTCAGGTTTTCTATTTCTTCTTTCAATTTATTAAATGTTGTGTTCAGAGCTTGTTTTGATTCTTGCTAATCTTCTATTACACCCCTTGTGGAAACTTCAAAACTTGCAGGACAGAGCCAGCCAACAGAATATTAACCAAACAAATAAAACAGTCAGTCACTCAGTACTATTTGTGCAACTACTACTCACACACATGGCCATATTTATGATTATGACAGAGGATTACAGTACCTGGACTGGAGTGGAGAAGATGAAAAGTAGTAAATTCTCCCATGACAGACCAGGAATGATACAGCACATATCAGAATGACTCCTATGTTCTACAGACATCTGTACCATGAAGTATGTCATGATAAGCATACATGGGACACCGAACAATAATGACACAAGGAATGCCATTCGCCACTTTCTGATATCCTCACTGCAATAATAACAATAATGATAATGCCATGTCAGTATGGAATTGCTAACAAATACAGACACATTTAAATAAACAATTGACCCTGGAATTAGAACCCAATGATCAAACACTTTTACACCAGAAACCTACAATGACTCTTATCCTTATCCAGCTCAATCCAATCCACTTGACATCAAATGTGGCAATACACTGAGCTAACACAGCTTTGGCCTAGGCCTGCCTTCAGTAAAAGTTCAGATTTTGTAACCCATAGCTAATTTGGCAATGCATGGTTAAAAACAATGAGAGAATGGCAGTTTACTTGAGGTCATCAAGCACTATACCAGAAAAAGAACTAGAAGTGGAAATGCATGGAGTAAAATATTAACTCTTTCAGCAACAAAATATGAAAACTCACATTATTTTCAGAGACAATCTCCCATTTTCAGAGGTTGCTTAAAACTACCCCGACATGATACATAAAATATCCCTGCCTGTGTATCATGTCACAAATATTTATCTCCTGTCATTTGGCACTAAATCACACATATCAGCTACACTTGTTACAGGGCACCCAGGATGCTGGTCATTTTCAATTAACCTTTTATGAACCAACTTCAAAACTGCCCCTACAACTCAGTGGTCCTGAGATAAATACAAACAGCACCATTACTAGGCCATTTTGTTACAAATTTGTTGACACTGGTTGAAAAACCATTACATTCAGTAACAAGCAAAATCATACGTGACCTTAAAAGGTTAAAATTTGAACCTCTTTCCAATTACAGCAGCACTCAAAAACTTCAGTAAGCTCAGTTTTGCAAATACACATGCTATTTTTATCGCTTAAATTCTGCAGTTATATTGGTGGTATTTTTTAACTTAATGTAAATGCATTGTTCTGTACACTCTAGATATCATTTCAGTAACACACAACACGAATACAATGCCTTTTAAATGTCAATCATGAAAGACTGAACCAATGTAATGATCTGTGAAAATGCCTGGACACGCACTGACATTCATCCATTCATTGTACACACATCCTTGTGCAGTGTGAGTTATCTAATATATAAATGTATTCTTGATACATTCTGACCATATTCTGTGCCAGTACACACTTACTTACTTACTTACTCACTTACTTACTGCAAGTGTTTCCTAATTTCAGTGAAGACAACACATTTCACATCATGACTGGACCAACTTATCTCCTCTGTTATCAGATATTAAGTAGGAAAAATCCAAATTAGCAGATATATTAAATACAGAGTATCAACCTGATCAATAAGCATGTAATCTGTAATTAGTCTCAGCTCCAGAGATGTCCGCTTTTTTATTTGTGTTATTTAATGAAGCTATCAACTACCAAAATGACATAGTGTTGGTGACACATGACTTAAATGATGAAAAAATCAAACTACGGAGACAAAAACCTGTCCCATTGACAAGCTGTCCACAACAGATCCCACACAGACTGGTCTAGGATTGAACTTGGGCCTCTGTGAAACTAACCATGTAAGCTATGTCACAGACAAATATATCACCTGTGGTCAAGATATCCTCTGGATTCTCTGTCCTTGTTGTTCATCAGGGAGGCATGGAAGCCTAGGGCCTGAATCGCCTCCACAATGTCTCTTGGACCTGTCAACTCTGTGTCATAGCAGAACTTGCCACGTTGTGTCGTCAGAGCCACAGATGCCGACTGGACACCCTTTAGCTTTTTCACTGCAGTCTCAATCTTGTTGACACATGAAGCACATGTCATGCCAGATATCTAAATTACAAGAATAACCCTTGAAGTTGCAGCACTTCATTCAACAAGGCAAATTAATTAAGCAAGTTTTTTTTTATACAGAAATTTGGTTGGGATGGGAAATCTTGATAAGCCAATTAAAAAACTAAGGAGAGGGATGAGAACATTAGGTTACATCTTAGGACAACAGGTTGTGAGGACATGAACCGGATTCAACTAGCCGAATCACGTCAGATGGTAAGCTTACACATTACCAGTCCCGTGGCTTAAGATTTATTGTCACACAGTTATTATACCAGATGTGATAAAAATCTGAACTTATATATTTTGCATGATTTCTTTATACTTCATTACTTCACACTTCATACATTCAGCAGCTGTTCCATGCTGTTCTCTTCAAAGTAGTCTCCTTGCACATAGTACAGTCAATTTCACAAGTCAGCCATTGTTGAGGAACTCAGGAGTGGCCATTATACATAAGAAAAATGAAATGACAAGCAATAATCTGTCATAAGCCAAAAGCCATTTCGCAGTTTCACAATGGTGAAGATGCAGATTATAATCTATGGAATGTGATGCCATGCAGTGTGCAGGTAGTAACATTTCAGAGCCTAATGCCTGCATTATCAGGGTAGAGAAGTGTTATATGCTAACATTTTATGCGCACTAATTTCAACAGGATTGAAATGATAATGTGCAACATAAAATACATAACATATAACTCAGTACCATAAAATTGAAATGTCACCATGTCTATACAGACTGTCCACATTTAACATTGTTATGGAGCATTGTTTTGCCTTAAAAATGACAATTTTCATGATCAAAGATTCAACAAATGTTGCCTGGACTCCATTTAACATTTTTTCTCATGTATTGTAACTCCTACCTTAATTAGTAGTTACAGGAAAAATGTTCTATGTTACATTGCCTTGCACTATGTCATGATATTCAAGAAGACAACCCAAACATTAAATAATAATTACCGTACACATATTCATAGTAATTACATCTGTGTGAATAAATATCACATCACTACATAACTGTTCATTGGTTTCAAATAATATGGATGAAGGGAAAAACAAAAGACTATGCTAATTGTGATAACAGATTCCACTACAGAACAATGCAATTTTTAACAAACAAACAAACAAACAAACCTTTACTTCCACCTCACCATCACCTACGCCTGGCTCTTGCATTATGGTGGCAGGGAAGCCCAGGTCTGATATTGACGCTGCTATGTCAACAGGCTGAATGCACCCTGGATCATACTTCACCTCTGCCTTTGCAGCCAGCAGTGCAATCAAGATATCACTTACTCCTGCAAGAAAAACACTTCATTAAAATATGGAAAACCTGAAGGATAAAACTATCCCTATGACTAGAAGAAACAAACAAAAAGCTCCACATCATCAAGTCAAAAAGCTTGACCATGTTGCCAAAAATGATCCTATGTCATACAGAAACCACAGCCACATACCCACATGCCTACACATATTACCAGTTCTACAGTTATTACTTGGCGATCAAGACAGTGTAGTCAGTACAGTGACTTCCTACAGGCCAGATGGTCTGGGGTTCAAACCTTGGCAGGGGTGAGATTTTCGACACCTGCACAGACCAGCCCCTAAGCCCACCCAGTCACCTGTACAATGTGTATTGAATATCTTTTCCAGGTGCAAAGGGCGTTGAGGTTCTGTATGGGTGCAGCTACGCCTCTACCTCCCTCTGTGACTTCATGCCATGTCACAGGGTGACCTTTACCTTTACCTTATGGTTATTACTTATTAAATTAATTTTTTAAAATAGAAACCATCGCATTGTGCTATTTAATATTCAATAAAATGGTTTATTCCATCTTAACACCAATACATAATTTTTTTGGCTACATGTTTCGGTTTATACAAAACCATCTTCAGGCCAACGTTAACTACAGGAAGGCACATTCAGTGTGTACATACATTATGGGATCCCATAGTGTTTACATAAAATCATAATAATCATGAAAATTTTTAAGTTTAAAATTACAAATTTAAAATCTATATGCAGGATTTATTTTATATATAATGAAAGGCACACGTAAGCATTCCTATCATGCTGAGCATCACCTTGCAACATAGGCATATATGATACTCTTTGAGCAAAATCATAATAACCTGAAGATGGCCGCTATTGGCCGAAACATGTAGTTATTTTTTTGCTATTAAATACCATCATAAATCCATAATACCATAGTTATGGTTTTCATGACTGATATTTACCTCACTATTAGTCTTTTCTACACACAACAGGGATGACACACCTCAGAACTATGTCAACGTATATGTGTATCAAATTGGTCTAAAACTCATGGTTAAATGGACGTTCAAATGAGGTAACAACACACTCAGTATGTATATGCATGTAGTAAGAGCCACATTCTCTTTTATAATTGTGCATACATGTTTTAAAATCTGAAACAATAGTTCATGCCACATGTACATGGTTACCTGATATGCACAACAGTTCAAGGTGATGTACATGACATAGTATACAAGTATATCACATGTGTATATACTCAAATATAATGCAAGAATTTCTTCATAATATATCACCTGAAAAATGGGGGTTGTTTTATAATCATGTACAAACTTACACATGCCAGTTTTGAGGCGCTCACAGCAGTGTAATTGAAGACTCTCATCTTTTGGGATGTGATAATGCATCATTGGATGAAAAATCCATGAATGAATTTCCTGCCCCTTGAAAATGTAAGCACTATGTTGCTTCAAAATCGCTGAGAAACACTCACCCTGTGATGCTGCATCACATCCCAGAAGACCCAAATCCTGAAAATTAAACATGTTCTGTACAGCCTGTGTAGTGGGGCTGTCATCTTTATGATCAGGTAAATACAATGGGTACCTTACAATATGCAAAAAAAGGTAGAGATACTGACCATACAACTTGCGACAATGCTTCTCTATAGCAGCTACACAGGCAGCACACGTCATGCCTTTGATATGAATAAAACACTTTGCCAAATGCCCATCATCGGGAACGTGACCAGCCCCAGATTTTCCATTCTGATCAGTTGTTACGGACTTCTTTGCAAGAATCACATCTGTGGCAAACATGACGCAACTCAGTCATATAAAATAATGCAAATGATGAACAATGTTCTGATATATCTACCATAAGATGTACTGGATCATACTCAAAAGCTCAACCTTTACTGCATGAAAATCATACACAAGTTTGATGGATAATATAAACATGAAAACTATTTTATTTTCAATGCTGTCTGCTTCATACTTTGAGGTAAGTGGTTTCTCTTGAAATGGTATTTTCTCTTAGCACGCCTTCCTTACTTTGTGTGTTTCAATAACAACCAGCTTTCCACTCTGACCTCAAGAGGCTTCAAGGAACCAAACTGATCATGCACAGTAATACATATGGGACTGACTCCCAGTTTAATTCCACAGAAATCCCATTAACCATGCAAAATGTGAAATTCTCGCAGCAATATTTCAGTAGGGTCAAGTCTTTTGGGATGTGACACCACGTCATTGTGTGACTAGTTCCCGATATTCTGAACAAGTGTTGTCCCATTACTTTCTTGCATGGCTTGACCAAAAGATAAAGGCACTACAATCCTTCAAAATAAAACAAACTGCTTGCCCAGCGACAGAGTGTCACATCCCAGAAGACTTCAATCTTTAACAGCTGCACCAACTGCTAATACAAATACTCAAAATTTTTCAATATCAATGTAAGGAAACTGACAGATAATTCAACTGATTGCACAGCAAATATGCAAGGATATGTAGGTTTTTGTGCAAAACTGTTTCCAGTCCCCACATCATGTGTTGAACAGCAACAACAGTGACTGTAAGTGCACAGCTTTTTGGACTACTGCATGATATTGCAGTATATCTCTGTGAGTCATGCCCATGCATAAGTGCATGAACACATGTGAAAATAGCATGGATATGCACCCTACAAGACTGAATATAATGGGAAAAATTCAATGTTCGTCTAAGGCTGCAGCTCTGAAAAAGACACTTGGATCATTTCCCAATCCAGAATTTGCCTTGTATATGCATGTTATCGGAAAACTGGAAAGCAATGAAAGTGATGATGAATGAACACACAAAGTGCAAGCAAAAACAAAAAGCATACGAAGACTCACTGCTGAAATATGTGATTGTTCTCAGTGCTCATTTTTTCCTGCACATATCTAAAATGGCATAATCATATTCCAATTAGCTACAAATAAGCAGTCTTCAGGCACATAAATGCTATCTGGGACACAGCAGCTCTGCAGAGGTTCAGAAGATATTTCAGTGCTGATAAAACAGCTGCAAATGATTTTGTACACTGAGCTAATAACAAGGTGCAAAAACTGTAGAACTGTGAATTTTAAATACAGATTGTTCTAGTGTTATCAGACACCAAGACAGCTGATACAACTGAAGTTCACCAAATCACCAATGACATCGACACTCACAACTCCACTCTCTTTGTTGCAAGTAACACATTCTGTGCCATTGTTGCTTGTCGAGGCCCGAGAAACTTCTCTGATACAAAGAGCTCCAAACACTGTCTCAGCCAAGACCTGAGCAGATGGCCATCTCAGTTCAATTCAAAAGACACAGCCGACAAAGTGGACAGTGCAATGACCAGTTTAGCACAGCATAAGCTTCCAGCTTCCACACTATCAAAGTGGCAAAAGACTTATCAGTTGCGTGCACAATTGCTGAATGTAATGACATAATGCTGGCAAACAAGCTCATGCTGCATATTCAGGAACTGCAAAACTTATAGTTTTGAAATTTTAAGATGGTACGAATTGACTTAGGTTTACATTGTAATTGGCCTGGCTTACAAATTCCCTTTGCATGTTTCCTTCACACAAGCAACTTTTCAGAGAAGCTTCTCCATACTGCGGCTTATAAGAAACCAAATGGGGCAAGCACATTCCAGGATCATCTGGTGTCATTCATGTTGACAGCCACAAAAAGAAATCTGTTCACCCCACAGAACTACCAGAAAAAAAGTTAAAACTACATTATATTATTCAAATACTTCATGGTGCTGAATACTGACGCTACTTTTCAGATTACCCATGTACAGGCTCCATTTATTCCCAGAGTTTCACAGACACTCAGTCTTCATCTGCAACCAATCTCAAGACACCACTGGCTCTCATGACAGTCCTGCTGAACTTTTTACTACTGGCAGTAGCATAATTCCCATAAAAATGACAAATAAGTTATGTTCTCAAAATATCAGGTCTAAATCCAGTTTGGGCTTGGCTGACCTCTTGAAATGTTAGCACCAATACAGCACATTTAAAAACCAACAAAACTGTTCAATAAATTGTGAATTTCATCAGCAAATAGTGAAAGTTCATAAAATACTTTCTTTAGACAGCAGAGAGTTCCCTTAACACTCTTACCGACATATTTCTAAAACTAGAATGATAAACTGTAACCACATGAGTGTGTTCTTTAAAGGCTTGTGCACTGGTATTCTACGAAGTGACGAGATCTAAAAATGTATCTGAATTATGGTAAATCTTGTTACAGTAAGGTTTTAATTATCCAACCAAACTCAACATATAGGTCTAGTACAATAGTCTTTTATTATACACTACATGTTTCGGCTGTCCAAACTATTGCACTAGATCTATATGTTGTGTTTGGTCAGATAATTGGCACTGTATGAGAAATACACAATGGGAGATTGTCACCCCCCAAAAAAATCATATTTCAATAACCAAGCATGAAGAGTTAGATTTCCAATTTATTTTCCTGAAGTTCCTGTCTTAGTTGTGTGAAACACCCTGAACATTATCTCTTTCAGACAGTGATTATATTCAAAAGCAATTTTTCACAATTTGAATTTTCTGAATTTTTCATCCTTTGCAGTACAAGGTCCAAAGAAGTGGAAAAATATTTATTGTACACCAGAACCACGAAATGATTAGAAAAGAAGCCCCTTCTGCTTTATTCACTTCACTTTAATACAATACAATACCTCTGGGCTTCAAATGACTGAATTTTATTTTCATTGTTACACCGTGCATGTTGTCTAGTCACTCAATTATTATACCAACTAATGCACTTGTATAAAATTTACACATTAAAACACTAAAACTGCTCCGACATGTTTTGGTCCTAAGACCATCATCAGGGAGCTGTATTTCTTTGCCTTGCTAAAGTCACATTAAAACCAGTCATAAATTAACTTTGCTGTACCAGTAGGGTATTATGGCAGCATGCTGCCACAATACACTACTACATGTGAATGCATTCAAGGTTATGGTAAATTTAAAAGCCCACTCTTCTGGGCAGTACTCTGAATTTAAACCCCAGCATTATCAAAGGGTTAACAGTATTAGGTGCATGCTGAAATCTGTATTATTACAGAAAAGATGTGAAGAAAATACATACCACCATTGGTTTGGTTACCATCTTCTTTTTTGACATAAGCATCAAACCCCATATCACAGATATATTCAGCAACTTTAGAAGCTGTCAGAACTGAAGAAGAAAATGTTATAAGTGCCTCCTTCTTCTTCAAATCAACTTTCACACTTTCCACACCAGACTTCTCTGAAATCACACTCTCTATATTTTTCACACATGAATTGCAAGTCATTCCCTCCACATGAACTTTGCACGTAATGGTGTCTGATGGAAGAAACGCATCAAACCCCATGTCTTCGATGGCTAAACACAATACTTGTGGATTCGTTATTGATGGATTATAATAAACGTAGCCCACCTTCTCTTCTAAGCTAACCTGCAAATACACAACCATCATTATATATAGCATATCATACAGACATGAATCTATTTGTAAGAAACTGACAGCTCTAGCTTAGGAACTGCATTTTACTTTGCAAGAGCCTTTATACACACAGTGGTCAGCAGAACATCGTTTCAGGAACAAGGAGCTAATTGATTTAAAGCCACAGCACTCAAGAAGACTAAGAACACCTTCACATACCATCTAATTATGGCGTTAAATATTTGAAGCCATAAGTGTAACTTCAACACACACTTTCCCAACTGAATTGCTAATATAAGAATTTCACTGCATATTACCAGCTGCTTACACATTTCTATGAAATAATCCATTTTAAACTGTTCCTCACACTGCAAAACTGTCATTAGAAGTTACATAGAGCATGGCCACTCACCTGTATGCTAAGAACTCCTGGTGCGGAGCCAATGTTGCTCTCAATGTTACTGACACAAGACTGACAGGTCATTCCACTGATACAAATCTTAACGCTAGTCCCAGACGTCGGTAAAGATGCAACAAAACCCATGTCATCAATACTGTTCCGAAGCTCATCTGGTGAGGTCACGCTTGTGTTATACATAATGGTGGCAGTCTTCTCTTCCAGGCTCACCTGCACATAAGACAGCAAGTATGAGATACACTGCAAGGTGCACAATGGTTTAATTGACTGTCAATGGAAGCAGGAAACTTGCCCTTCTTGTAAAGTGGATTTTGTTAATGAAAAAAAACTGTAAATTAACAAAATTTCTCATTTGACAATGGCAACATGCCAAATATTTTTTAAATTACATATGTCTGACATCTATGATGCAAACAAATGAACATACATCAATGTTCACAAACAATGTCCATTACTGTCCAATTTTAACCAAAGCCAGAATGGATAAAATATTTTAAGAAAACCTATCATTATGAAATTTAATGAAGAATCATCCAAAGGTTTTCAAGTTGTCACATGCACATGTAACAAAAAAAGAAAAAAGCCAAGAAAGCAAGGCCTGCTCAAGGACCAAACACATCTGGTTTTCCTTTGTTGATTATTATGCTCTGTTAATCATTTCCTTTGTCATGACAACCGACCACATATAAAATTCAGACATTTCCCTGCAAAGCACAACTTAAACAAGAAAAGATAAACATAAGATATTTTGTTACACTGCTTATCTGAGAACAAGTGGAGGGGCTACATTTGTTACAGAACTTGCATAAAGTGAACTCTTTTACACATAGCCTCTTGTATAAAGGTGTTTCACCCTTACTGGATGTAACAATACCGTGTAACCTACTTATACATTCAGTGTCAAATGACAAACAGCAACACTGTGAGCAGTGATTTGGAAAGGAAGTGGCACAAGGTACTTGTATTATGTTCTTGGACTGACAAACTGTGGCAAACTGCAAACAAGGTGGGAAATATAAATTTTCAGGTTTTCACAGCAGGTGTTAACCACTTGGTGGTCTTCTTTTGGGTTTCTGCACCATGCAGTTGCTAAATGTTTCAACGTTTCTGAGGAATGTACTGCCTCCATCTTCAGAGTGACTGAATTGCTTTTGTTGGATAATAAAGTGATAGGTTAAAAAAAAATTCTGTCATTTATATAAGATGACTGGAGGCAGTTAGGTCAATCACAGCTGCAGAACGAGGAAAGAGGGGATGAGATTTGCCTGAACCAATGAGAATGAAGATTTACAGAACAGTTCTTTTTCATGCTTCACCAATGGGAGATGTGAAAACTTGCAGATGGCGACTGGTGTTCGATATGTGTTGTTACACTATACTAGGCCCAGTCCTGCCCATACTGGACAGATGAGAAAAACAGCACCAGCGATACACCGAGCTTTATCATCTGTCATATGAGAGGGGGGTGACATAGCATCCATGTGCTAATTCCCCCCCCTCCCCCCGGCATCATGCGACTCCTTGGAAGTAACGCCTGTGACACCACTCACAAACCAAGCTGTACTGTAACCATGGAAACCCACTAACCATGCCAATGAAGCATAACTCACTCACCTCATCACAAAAAAAAAACATTACACACTGGAAGATAAATCAGCCAGGGCTTGAACACAGCACAAGCCAGGGCCAGCACATCCTCCTAGACAACACCAGCATCCTGACCAATATCATCACCAGGGCAGCAGAGATGGAGAGCTCCACCCCAACAACATGAAAAGGAAAGATGGTTTCTCCCTAGCAAACCATGGCAACCTCCCATTCATACAGTGAAGGAATCAATGAAGCCTCATGGTACGACCTCATCTAAACTCGGCTTTTCTTTGTCCCTGGCCCTTATAAGAACCCTTCCACAGAGGGCCTTGTTCTATTGCATAGTTACAAATTCAGTGCCACACATTCTGAAATTGTTGTCCCATTAAGGGTCCATGGTTCTCTTGCAACCCCTGGGGTCCCATCTCCCCTTCCCCAAGAATGACTACTTGCCACTCCTACTTTCTGTGATGGTCCCTCACCATTCCCATTTAACCAGCCCCTTTCCCAAGTTGTTTCACTTCTACCCTGAAGGTGGAAGCAGTATAATCCTACTGACTGCTGGTAACCACCTGCCAGACCATACGGTGTCATAAACCTGCAGACTTCACATACACAAAAGTGCTCACTTGTGATACACTGTCAACCTGCTCTTTGGACGAGACTGTTCACTTGTGCCGGATGGGACACTGTCATACACGGCACTACATGTTGTGATACAACACACATGCATACGACTCACAGGACTGTGAGCACATGACAGAAATAAGCTCACAGAACCACTAATGGTAGCTTTTCTGTCAGACAGCACACTGCAGATCAATAATGGACAATAAACCTTATTATTGTGAACATGCACATGTATTTTTAAAGTCCAGCCCAGTGATGTGGTTAAGGGGATCCTGCAAACATCTGACCTGCATCCACACAGATTAATCATCTCCTGCACACTTCCAAACAAAATATATAATTTACGTAAAACCAATAAGACCCATCACTGTCAACAACAGAACTGTAACTTGGACAAACAATAGACAGGAAAAATTTGGAAGATAATATTCAAAAGAATCTTACAAAAATAAGCTGTCATAATGCGAACTGGAATCAGATGGCTTGTAGATGGGTCCAGTAATTGTGTAAACTATTTTTATAAAGTTACCTTGATGTCCTGCACGCCAGGTTTATTTCTCATGGTATCTTCAATGGACTTCACACATGACTGACAAGTCATTCCTCCCACATTGATCACGACCTTCTCAGAATGACCAGCTGCTGTTGTTAATGGCTCACCAAATGCCGAAAACCCCCAGTTGTCCATTGTGTCCCTGTAAAAATCCATCGAAATTATGGAATAGAAAACAATTTAACTTTATATATACATATATATGTGTGTGTGTGTGTGTGTGTGTGAAGACCTACAACAAACTTGAAATAGCATTACACAACACAATTCAGAAAGCATCCACCTATTACAAATGGGCATACTGCCTGGACGTCCTGGGTTGAAATCTTGACCCAGAGGCTGCCTTTTTTTTATAATTTCCTTAAACACAGGACATTATCACTTTCTTCTTTCTTCCGTATTCTTTCCAATCCATAATTCTCAATTACCTTAACATTATCACTTTCTTCCCTATCCTTTCCAATCCATAATTCTCAATTACCTCACCATTATCACTTTCATCTTTCTTCCCTATCCTTTCCAATCCATAATTCTCAATTACCTTAACAATCAATTAATACACTTGAAACTTGAACCTAAAACACTGTTAAATTTCCCAACATTTCGATGGAACCTATCGCTACCATATTCAGGGCACGACACAGCGTCACATCCATGACTTACATGGGTAGATGTCATGCCCTTAGTTGCAAACACTGTAGTGTGTAAAGCCGCTCCAAACAATACTACGGGCACAGCAAGTTCCAAAGAACTTTTCACAAAATTTCACTGTGATATAACAAAACGCCCCACTGAAACACAACTCTATTTAAAAAACAGTATCACTTTATACAGCTACATGGTTTGATTCATACTGAATCACCATCAGGCATTTGCACAAAATCTTTACAACACAGCAGTTCTTCAAGGCCCTTGCAGTATACCTTAATGAGATCTCACCAATTCTCTTGTTTAAAAATGTTAAAACTTTGTAGTCAAAATACGTATCTTCCTTATTTACTTACTCCGTGGGGCAAAGTCTCTCTTGAGAAGCTAACAGGTTTTCAGGTAGTCAAGAAATTCCCCGCATTTTATGGAACCCGAAGGTTCATTACCGCAGTCACAAGTACCTGGCACCTGTCCCTATCTTGAGCCAGCTTGATCCAGTCCACACCCCCACATGCCACTTCCTGAAGATTCATCTTAATATTTTCCTCCAATCTACGCCTGGGTCTCCCAAGTGGTCTCTTTCCCTCAGGTTTCCCCACCAAAACCCTGTATACGCCTCATCTCTCCTCTCCCCCATACGCGCTACATGCACCGCCCAACTCATTCTTCTCCATTTGATCACCCGAACAATACTGGGTGAGGAGGACAGATCATTAACCTCCTCATTATGTAGTTTTCTCCACTCCCCTGTAACCTCATCCCTCTTAGTCCCAAATATTCTCCTCAACACCCTATTCTCAAACACCCTCAGCCTACGATCCTCCCTCAAATTCACAAAATGTATCAGTTATCAGACATAACCTGATACTGTACGTGTCATTGTAACAAATGTGTAAACCGTATTTCAGATTTGCAATGCTTCGGCGTCTACATGGTTATGAAAAGCTATCTACTCTCTTGGTCACATCTTCACAGCCACAACTTTGATATCCTGAAATCTCACTCAACCCAAAATCAATTAGACGCCCAACAACGTACCCCAAATTTAATTCTCCCATGCAACCGTCTGCATACATACAAAGACAAGGATGTTGGCCACAAAATGTGGCAACAACTGACCTAATGAAACGCTTCTTCCAACTATGGTACAGTTTTACATAAGCCACGACAATCACTTGAACGGTACTATTTAAAGACCGAACACCGAAGTGAAGCAGGTGGCACACTGTTGCCTCGCATCAGAGACATCTCGGGTTTAAATCCAGTCCTGGAGCCGGATATCCGGTTTATGTTTCTCGTGGTTTTCCTCGGGCGAACTACACTGCTCCTCAAATTACGTCACAACTGGCCTTCGCTCTTCTGGGGTGTTATGCGGCTTAGATTGATAGTTGGTTACCGACGTTCCGGGTTCTATAGGTTATCCCGAAACGTCTGTAGCCAACTATCAACCTAAGTCGCATAACATCCCCGGAGAACGACGGCCTGGACTTTACTAGTGTGCAAGCTTGCAATCTCGTGCAAACAACTGCTTTATTCCACATCTGACAACCCTCCTTTCGATGTTCAACTACTGAGCCACCGACCAAATGGCCTTAGATAAAACATAAATAAATAAAATTCAAGAACACACATACAGGATTCAGCATTTTAAAACTGTTTTCAGGTCACAACGCAGCTCCAGATTCACTTTATGGTCCTAAATAACAAAAGACACAACACCAGGTTTTGTGGCTGATTTTTAACAAGACAGGCAGTTTACGTACAATGTAACGTGCAACCATTGGTTGCAGTGGAAAAGCAATAAGTGTTACATATTCTGAGTATGTGTTGGTAGCCTCAGGTATACAGCATGCAATGCGCATGTACCGTATTATATTGTCATCTGTGGCCTGTCCGGCTCTACAATATTATTCCACATTATCTCATGAATGGCACGGTTTTTGTTCAAAGTGTGTGTTTTGATTTTCTCTACAACTTTTGTCTGAAACATTTCTCATTCTAAGAAGAACTGAGCGAGATCCGATTAAAAAAAAGTCTAGTGGTCTTCCTGTAAAGTGCCCGTTACTCTTGTCCAATTTTAGTGAAACCTGAATTTTCGCAACAGATTTTCGAAAAATACTCATTTATCAAATTCCATTGAAATCCGTCTAGTGGCAGCCGAGTTGTTCCATACGAACAGACGCACGGACGGACATGCTGAAGGTAGCAGTTGCTAGGAAGTGTGTCATCCCCGCGGTGTGTATGTGAAACTTGGAAAATTGTATGTAGTCAAACACAACTGTGTCACATGTGGTGTATTTAATGACTATATAATGGCCAACTGCATGTTCCGGCCTGTACTGGCAATCTTCAGGTTGTCCTAGGGGAACTTAAGATCTTACTATAGGCATGCACGCGCACGTGGTGTAGAGATCTCTACATACGGGCCTTATTAGCAAAAACAAAAACAGGAATCAAATAAAAACAACACAAAACAAAAACAGATACAGAAAAATAAAGCTATTGTGGGGGTGTGCTCGGCAGGTATGAAGTTCTGTAGTCGTGCGGAGG
>Ga0123352_10000920_pt1 | contig 37564 bp, 33 predicted proteins | sample TergutLab28metaG_FD_89700 | JGI IMG/M metagenome (GOLD analysis project Ga0123352, IMG submission 89700) | Labiotermes labralis P1 segment gut microbial communities from Petit-Saut dam, French Guiana - Lab288 P1 | ecosystem: Host-associated > Arthropoda: Insects > Digestive system > Gut ... | reverse complement strand
TAGACAGGAAAAGCAAAAGCCTGTATCAGTTCTAGATTACAACGAAAACATGTGTGGAGTTGATCTAAAAGACCAACTTCTTCAACCCTATCTTTTGGAAAGAAAGAAAATGAGTAAATGGTACATAAAACTGTTTAGGAGATTATTCAATATTACAGTTCTAAACTGTATGGTAATATGCCGCGCAAATTCAGGACAGACCAAAACAGACCATTTTAAATTCAGAGTAGAACTGGTACAGGCACTACTCCCTGAACATGGAAGTGGAAGTGTCAGGAAATTTCAAGGCCATCATTCCACAGATAAAAATGTGCCGCGACTTGAAAGACATTTTCCAGAAAGAATACCACCGACAGAAAAAAGGCCAGGCCAACAAAGAGGTGTGTAGTGTGTTACAAAATCAATAGAAGGAAGGAGACTGTTTTGGTGCCCCGAATGTGAAGCAGCCTATGTGTTGAAGAATGTTTCAAGGCATTTCACACCAAGTTAAATTTTTAAGGTAAGATTTGATTGGATATTCGAAAAGCCTAGACATTCCTAAATATTTTGTTTCAAGTTTCATCGAAATCCAACCACTATTAACAAAACTACATTATTTTGAATAGACTCCTGCACAATTTAGCTCAAAATTTAAATGCCCCATAGATAAACCTTCCCACATCACAGTATGAACTGGGGTTTAAATGCCCACACTCTGAAGAGTTAAGCAAGCCCAGAACGACAGTCGTCAGTGACTGCTGAGCCTCGTATGCGGGATTGGAGGAGAAAGAATAGTAACCAAACCGTGCATTACGGCGTTAAATTTGTGGACGAACGGAGTGGTCCACATGCGAACATTGTAGACATTACATGGCCCCACATAAACGCCTCAAAACTGGAAGTACTGTACAACTACATTTACTGCCTCTCGAAGTACACATTCTCGAGGAATTGTAAGGCCGCCAATGTCGAAAAATTAACCATGTTCCTGCACATAATACGACAAACATACTGGAGCCACACCATGGAAAGTAACGCACAAGAGAGGAGTGGGAAATTGAACGCAAACTCAACCCTTACCCTACGGCTCGCACGCCACGAGCGGAGAGTGTTTTCAAGTAGGAACCAAGGATAAGTTATAAGAAATGTCCTGGACCGGATGTCATCGACGGAGTAATCGTAAAACGACTGCATAAGAGCTTGCCGACCTTTTGGATATCGCTTTTTAACAAATGCTTTCTACTGGGTTGTTTCCCAAAAGAATGGAAAAAGGCAAGGGTAATAACCATTTCCAAATCGGACAAGACTAAACTTCACTCTGTAAAAGGTTACCATGGTATCAGTCTGTTGTCAATTCCAGGAAAATGCCTAGAAAAGTTAGTGATTGAGAGGCCCAACTATTTCCTCCAGTCCGCCGGACAACTGCCACCACAACAATATGGATTTACAGCAGGCAGGTCCACGGCAGACGTCATAAAGGCAGTCTCAGAATTTGTTCGCCAAAGGAGAAAACTTGGACAAAAGTGTTGCCTCCTAGCACTGGACATAGCAGACGCTTTTGACATCCCCTATCACCCTGGAATTCTCGCCCGACTCTGGATACTAAAATGTCCCCCAAATATTTACAGTATCGTGAGGGACTTCCTAAGAAAGCGCGCTGCCCGTCACGTTAGATAATTCAGTCAGCTCTAAACGAGTCACCAAAGGCTGTCCACAGGGATCGGCTTCAGGCCCAACTTTATGGAACATTAGTATCAACGAACTAATAGCACTACTCTACAATGTTCCAAATGTAATAATGGTAGTTTTCGCCGATGACATAATGATTATGATAAAGGGACCCTCCCCTTCAGCTATTCTCACAACACTGCAAAGCACACTCCAAACTATAGAAGATTGGTGCAAAGAACATAGATTAGAGATTTCTAAAGATAAATCGGCACTGATGCCAATGTTTATAAGAAACAAAGAAGTATTCAAACGCCATACCACAATAGTCGCACGGGGATTAAACGTAGTCTCAAAAATGAGATACCTTGGAATAATATAGATTGCAAGTTGGACCGGCATCCCCACACACAGTATCTCGAAAACAAGTTACTGCGTATCCGCAACAGCCTTGTCCGCTGCTCCAAAGCCACATGCGGCATGTAATTCCACAACATGTTGACTGTTTATAAAAACGCCATACTCCCAGCCATCACATATGCCTCAGAAACTTGGGAGTACCACAACATCAAAAAGAGCAAAAAGCAAACTGCAACAAATTCAGAGATCTTTCCTTATATTAATACCAAAGGCCTACAGAACAGTCTCACACGAGGCTCTCTCGGCAATTGCAGGGATAATGCCTCTCGGTCAAGCTATGCATTTATATAAAGACATAAGAACAATCTCTATAGGCCAACCCATAGACGCAGTTATACCTGAATTAAAGAAAATAGAAATCCCCATCAAAACCAGAGGAATCCATCCAAAAGACAACCATATAAGTGTGGACCTCTCAGGAACAGAAGGTACCGCAAACGTGTCCATCTACACAGATGGCTCCAAAACAGAAAACCACGCTGGGGCAAGTATGGTTGCAGTGAAAAACTCCACTGAAATACACACTGAAACTCGAGAGACTAAATATCACATGTATAGTCTTTCAAGCTGAACTCTGCGTAATAATCATGGCTATAGACTGGATCCAAAGCAAACGGCAGAAAACCTCCTCCTACGCAATCAACGCTGACTCCAAAGCATCACTCCTTGCCATTGCAAACAAGCACGCAACACATCCTTTAACCTTTGCCACCAGATTGAAAACAATTGAACTAAGGAACTCTACTTCGATCACCTTCCACTGGGTCAAAGGACACGCAGGCCTGAAAGGCAATGAGAGGGCAGATTACTTGACCAAAATAGCCGCGAGCTACAATACTACCATCGCTTACGACGCAATTCCAATAAATCGAGGAAAGCAGATACTGGAAGAATGTTACATAAAAATTTGGAACGCAGCATACATAAACTCCGCAAATGCATCCCAAACTATTCATTCCCACCATCTTCCACAGACTCTCCCTTCCCCTCTGGCCCAACTTCATTCTCTCACAATCCCTAACAAATCACGGCAGTTTCCATTCATACGTCTACAAAACGAACAAGACGCCCTCGCCAACCTGCAGCTGTCCTGAAAAGGCTGTACAAACGGCCCACCACCTTATTACAGAATGCAGCCTATTCTCAAGTGAACATCCAACAGTACTTCAAATCCTTCCCCCACCTCTGGTTCTGAAATAAATACCGTCGGCGTCACATGCTTCCTCAGAAACATCTTCCTCGCGCTTCAAAACCAGTTCAAAGGCAATGAAACGCCGTAACAACTGCGAAACAACGTACTGACTAACTTATTGACTAGAATATAAAAGCAATATGCTACGTTCGTTTTAATCTGTACTGAACCTCTGTATATATCCCGTGGTATACCTATTGGTGAAGCACAGGTTGTAACCAACTTTACACAAACAAAAACCACGGATTACATGTCCGCCGTGTAGTGGCGAGAGGTGTGCACACAGATCATAAATGACGAGTGTGCATTTTGCTCTAATCCATGTGTATGTTGGCAAGTCATTCAAAGTAGTGACGGAAGTAGGGGCGGAATGCGGTGAATTTTTTCGTAGGTGTTGACTGCCTTGTCTTGAGGTATGGTTACATCTTTTGGGGTGGTAAGGGCGAAGGGAAAAGCATTTTTATACTGCAAAAGAGAATTATACCAATAAGTAGTAATGCAGGGAGTACTGAGCATGGCGTACCCGAATGGGGAGGGAGCTGCAACCCCCAACCAAACACTCTCAAATCCGAAATAAAAAAAAAACACGGATTTTGTAGATATGGTGATATCAAAAGTTCTACGTGATTTACCCGTTGGCCGAAATCAGCTGCTAAAATTGGCCGATGAGTAGTAACGTTAGAATTTTGAAAAATAAATTATGAAGTTAAATAGGAAACAAGAAGATAGGACTGTGTTTGAGTCATGGAGCATGTAGTTATATTTATATATACATAAATTCAGTTTCAAACAGTACTATGTTAGAGGGATACTTATGATTTTTATAACATGTTTAAAGTCAAATTACCTGTCAACCCCCCCCCCCCACCAAATGAAAAATTCTGGGTCCGCACGTGATACCATAGTACAGGTTACATCTCGGATCTCCATACTGAGATTTGCAGAACTAGTGTCTTTAAAGAAGCTACAGTGAACGTAGAATTTTAATTACACAATTGTCAAGTCAATTGAGGAAGCTGCAAAGAATGCAGCACTTTAAGAGGCAACAGACATCCTCTGTATTGTAACATACTTTCTTCTCCGAGGAGACCAAGGCCCACCCATGGCTGCAGAGCCAATGATGATGATGATGATGACCTACTCCATAGAAGAATATATGTCTCAATTAGTAGAATTCAATGTTCAATTATATTTCCCTCAGAAAAAGATGGCATTTTCTTGTTAGGTTTTGTGAATGTAAGTTAGTTGACTTTGCAGATATGCAAAATATATCTCACAACTGAAGAAATGAATAGGTGGTCTTTTGAATAAAATTATTGTAATTGTAGTATGATACATTTTAAAGCAATAGTGCATAAAATATGTGGAAAACCCTCTAGTATAGAATATCTTGTTACAGAGCATTACACAAATATGTTACCACATATAGAACTGTATACACTTTTAAAAAAACTGCATTGTCAAATATGTTATCATGTATGTTCTATGCCAATCACTTGGCGCAAATGATGAATAGATTGAATGGTTGATTGACATTCCATGCTCCATCTTAATTGTTAACATTTTAATTGTTTTAAATTAATAAGTAGTCTTGACATTTAGGGAAAGGAAGATGGATGTTATTGTTTTGTCTGATTCGGATGAAGATCACAAACCATTTGGCCTACAAACAAAGAAACGTAAAATTGATTCAGATTCTGAAGATGAATATGAACCACCACCTGGTAAGAGACGGAAGAAAATTAAAATGGACACAAAAGCTGGAACTTCTAAGAAAGATAAGAAACTTCCAGCTGATTCTAAAGAAAGAAAACCAATGACTGTAACTAAGAGGACTGTTATGAAGAACAAAGCTTTTAAAACAGAAAACAAGAATGAGGTATGCATTTGTGTTTGTATGGCAGGGCTTGATGTTTGGATTCAGGTGTTGGGATACAGTGCCATGGTTTGGTGTATATTGACTGATGTTTCGGAGTAGCTTTCTGGTGCCATATTCAGGATGGTGTTTGTATTACCCTTAAGATGGAGGCAGCAAGCTGCTCCCGAATGTCAGTAGCTATGTACCAGTCTATGTTGTGTCAGTGTACAAAATGTGTGTTTTTTAACACTAATTCAGTTACATGGTGAGAGTTTTGGTATCTAAAATTTTGTTACTGTATGTAGTCCTGACAAGTGCTGTCAATTCATCTTTTTCTTAGATGTTACACTGACTAGATTGAATAATTATGATATGTAGCTACATAAGGTAGTGTGGCTGTTTTTGTGAAGACTGCTGAATAACATTGGGAATGACTGTATTATTGTTTGAATGGATAAATGGCTTTTCTTTCCCTTTTTCTTTATAAGAGAGTGGATTTGGAACTGAAACACATGGCATGCTGTAAATTACAATACCTCTACAGGGTATAGGAAGTATACAATTGTAATACAGGATCTTTGCCATCAGTTGTAACAACTACTTGAGTTGCTCAATAACAGGCATGCAATATGAAGGCTGTTGTTCAGTCACAGCTGAGAGCAAGCTGCTGATTAAGAGAGCAAGAATACTGAGAGTAACTGCATCAAGCCTTCCACAGACTACCTTTCGAGTAAACCACTGGTGTGATAGGTTAGAGGAATAAGCATGTGTTTTTACCTTGTGTGAATACATTATTTCATATTGAATCTCCATATGCACATAATTTTGTGTAAATATTTTTCAAAATATCGACTGATTTTTGTGCAGTGAGCCATTTTTGAGAAATCTGATATTTGGTGTGAGCTTCATATTAAGTTGGCATTGTAATGGATTGACAATGATGGGAATGATATCTTGAGATTTGCGGTTCTTGTGTCAGTGACTTTGAACATTGCTGTCTTGTGGGATGTGAAGCAATCCAAACTGCAAGGTGATGCATCCCAGAAGAACAGAATTTATTGTAGCTCATAAATCATGCTGTAGACTTCCCATACCAGAATTGACACCTGTTCCTGTGATTTATAAAAATTATGTACAGGGGCTGTCCATAAAAATTTAACAAGTGGTTGTGTGCATGATTTCAGACTTTGGGTTTGAAGTAAATGAGAACTGTGTTCTGGTGAATTTTTATGCAGAAAATAGTGGTACTTGACCTTTGACGTTGGGACCGATAGGTTGTCCTGAAATGTCCATAGGGAATTACCACTACTCGTTATGTAATAACCCGGAAGAACGCGGTTCTCAAGTGGTTGTGTGTTGGGCATACAGGGCTTATGATAATCAAAAAGCAAAAGTCTGTTTATGGTGAAACAAAAATAACTGGAAATGCATTTTCTCTGAGGACAGTAAAAAAATTACCTGTAAAATATGAGGTTAGTGTAAGTAGTGTCTGATATTCCAGCATCTGTCTGGTCCCACGGTTATGGATTAAAGGAATTTTGTTGTATTCGTGATTGTACTTCTTTAGTAGTTGTATGTAAATACTGCATAAATACAGTAATTTAAGAAAGGGTACTTTATTAAACATTATGTTCATGGGTACATGTATGTAAGGTTTAAGTGAATCATATTTTCTATGAACAATTATTCTAATAGTACTGCATGTGATAGATGTTTTTAAATTGATATACATCTGTTATGAAAATTGCATCTAATGTTTTCTCTCTGTAGAATGTTCTTGTGGATGCCCCTAGCAATTGTAACCCTTTGCAGATACCAAGTGAAGGAAATTATACTGAGGTAAGTGAAGTTCATAATTTGTCCTCTTCACAGTATATTATTTGGGTGACAAGAAGTGAATGTAAAGGTTTGGTGTGAGGCAGTAAGGTACATTCAGTCTTAATATAATAGTGTGCAATGACTTGTCAGGCTCAGGATAGGATTCAGGACCAGGCTGTCATGAGCATGGCACTGAGTGGTGGGGTTACATAGAAGGTGAACATTTCACCACTGGAGAAACTGTCAGCTTATTCAGAAAAATTCCAGTGTGGACATCCTAGAGTAGGGAAAGGTGCTGAATTAATTTTTTTTTTAAGTCTGTTCATACAGGAAACTGAGCTCATCATTTGAGAGTGAGCGGTATGATCCAGGTTGGGGCTTACATGTTGTATAAATGCATTCTTTCCAATTATGCACCTGTCTTGATATTCACAGAAACACAAGTTCTTACGTATGAATTGTTTGATTTGGTTCTTTTAGATTTTGACCTTGGTCTTAAGTTGTAGTTCACCCGAAGATGAAAGCAGAATGGTTTGGAAACATGTAGGATGCTATATATGCAGTGACAGTGGAAAAAGGCCAAATATACAATGGTGATGTTTCACAGATTTATGTCTGACCAAGTTTATACACAGCACAGATTTCTTTCATTGCATGAAAGTTCTGAATTGTTAATTGTTCTGATCAGTCACCAGGATAGTAAACCAACCATGTACGCTATATCCCATGTTTTGACTATCAACTTAACCAGTTTTTGGCCTAAATGGCCATCATCAGAGATGACAACAAAAATACTAGAAGCTTTCAAGACCATTTATGCTGTAATGTTCAATGTAAATATAGTGTCTTGATGGAGACTGTTATTACGTCCTATATGAAACATTCTACTTCTGCCTATTGCCATCAGAGGCTGCCCACCATTCCATCATGGCCACCAATGCAACCCATCTGATGGATTTCCTACACTGTACTCATTGTTTGCATACCATGTAACAAGTATGACTTAGACATGATCTGCTGTGTCTTCATTTATTTGGTGAGTTATGAAACTGAGTAATACTTTTATCATTGTAGGTTTTGTATACTTGTTAATCTTACCTTTTATACTGTATTTAAACTTAAAATTTTAACTTACAATGTTCTTGAAAACTTGGTAGTTTTGTTGTGGTCCCTGTTGATGGTTGTTTAGGCCAAAAACTTCTTGGATCAATAGTAAACAAATGGAATATAGTGTGACTTCTTGGTTTATTTTCCTGATGTGCTGATTACCTGGTAATGTGTATAAAGTTGTTCTAGTCATTGTCTAACCCATAAATGAAGACATTAAAATTAGTTATGCCTTATATTACAGGAGTGGAGTGAAGCAGGATTTGTATCTCAGGAGCAGCAAATTGATTTAAGAGTAGCACAGAACATCATCAATTTGCTAGATCAAGATAACACCATTCCATTTATTGCACGGTACAGGAAAGAACAAACAGATGGAATGCCTCCAGAAAAACTTCGAGATGTTAAAGATTCGTATGATCTTGCCAAGTATGTTTTTCTTCCACTAATTTGGCTACATATAACATGGAGTTGATACAGCTTCAGGTAAAACAGGCAGCTGTAGTTTATGAAGGACCCTTGTGGTTGGGATTGTTCTATATGATTTCTTTATACCATGAATGCTTAGTATATTGTGTCTTGGTTCTTCTGTACATTTTTCTTCTTGATACTTTTTTAGTAAACTCTTGCCTGATCAGGTTGAATAATAATCTAAAATTGTACCATACATCTTGCAGCATTTAATTATGGTTATTGTGGTACCTGGCCATGGTTAATCTGGGAAGTTCTATTAGCTGGAAACAGAAGAATAGGTCAGTTGCATTTCACTATTGCATCAATTGACAGCACCTAGCATCTGTTCTGAAAGTGATGAAAGAAGGTGTAGGAGGGAAAAATAGGACACGTTATCAAGGGACATATTACTTGTTTAGGTCTTTCCTTGAGATAGCTAGGTACACGAAGATATGCATCTGGTATAACATTCTAATACCTGGAAAACTGTGATACCCAGCAGCTCTTTTATCCTGGAGGTGCTGGATGTCACAGATTTTGCTATACTGTGTTTTTTTAAATATTTAATAAAATCAATGAAGTGACAGATTCAAGCACCTTACATAAAAATTTCATTTCATCTTCCCTGTGAACCACTAAAGAAGGCAGAACTTTGTACCCTTTGGATGAGAGTTGTGTGTATGTGGTAGAAGTAAAATGAGACTTTTTAATACTCAGAAGATAAAAGCAGATCTACCTGTGTGGTAAGCATCCAAATTATATACTTGATTTGCAGCTATTTATAGGCTTCAGGAAAATATTATTCCATTGTGAGTTAAGTTTTGTGGATTGTTCTCCTGAATGTGATATGTCCATACAACTAGGCACCCTAGTTAAAATATATTACAATTAAATGTATGGTAAAGTTTATGTAAGTAAACATCTATCTGTTTGCATTCCATTGACTGCCCAGTAACTGATGAGCTGCTTGAGTGATCCAAGTTGCAAAATGTGTGCAGTAACTTGCAAATCCGATCAGCAGTTATGTGGAAGGTATTGCAAGAATACTGGTATTGAAAAGTTCATTTTGTTTGCCTCTGTGAGACTTAAATTTTAGATTACCTGTGAGCAGCAACTATTACAATACACTTGCATACATCCACCACTGCCACCACCACCACCACCACCATTACTACAAATGCTGCTGCTGCTGCTGCTACTACTACTGCTACTACTACTACTACTACTACTACTATTACTACTACTACTACTACTACTACTACTACTACTACTACTACTGCTGCTGCTGCTGCTGCAGCTTATGATCATCATTGATGATTTGCTATTTTGTAGATCTGTGAAACGTAAGGCTTCTGCAGTGATGGATAGCATTGTAAAGCTGGGGAAGATTACACCAGTTCTGGAACGGTGTATTCGATGTGCTCGAAGCATCAGTGAACTAGATCATATAGTGAGTAAAACCTAAATGTCTACATCTGCTATATATGTGCAGTACCTGGAAATTGAAAACTGATGCTTAGGATGAGGACTGCTGGCTCACATTTATACTAGGTCTGCATGATTTCCTGAAAGGGAAAGGGTAGTCATGTCTTGCTGCCCATAACAGTAGTTTTGAATTAACAGTTCAGTCTTTAGTAAGCTCATCATGACTTAAGTATCTTCTTCCATAATAATACAAAAAAAAAACACATTTGTATCAATATTTTTATGTTCTGTTTTTCTAATCCCATTGTAAGTAGCAGTAGTACTACAAAAGTCCATGGAATATAATTGATCATGTAGTTCATAATAAATAATATGGTTCTTAATAACTTATATGTATGTGTTTTTGTATAACAGTATAGCTCATATAAAGTAGGCAGCAAACATACTCTGGCTGAAAGAGCTCGTCAGCTTGGACTCAGTGAAGCTGCAAATACCATCCTTGATGGTACACAGTTCTTAAACATTGAGACACTTGTGAACCCAAGCCAGAAGGGGCTAACTTCTGTGAAGGATGTTGAATTGGGGATCCAGCATATCATAGCAGATATCATCAGCAAAGATAGAGGTGTCCTGGATCTACTCCACAAATTGTAAGTAGATGTGTAATTTTTCAATAGTGATGTTGTAGTACTTCATAAGTGTACTTTTTTTCTAATGTGCATGTTTATGTAGTATCTTATACACTTTTTATACAGGACATTCTATTGAAAGCAGAACCCAGACACATGGCAAGCTTAATGGCCTTACAGTTCTGCATATAATGTGTATAATTTAAGTGCATGTCAGAGAAGGTGCTGGAAAAAAACCTCCTAGAATTCTCAGACATGCTTGATTTTGAAGGAGCCAAAACACTGGGAAACCATATTCTAAATATCCTACAACACTTTTCATGTGATTTCTTCCTTCTCTAGGTTTCCACAGTTAAAATCTGCCATATTAAACTTTACTGCTTATTCAGGAACAAAGTAAATTTATGTTACAGTGTGCTTCACACATCTGTCACACATAGCAGAGTAAACCGGAATATGTGTCTTAAGGTGTCATACGATTCAGTGTGACCATATATGCGACAATAATACTGGCAGTGTGTGAGTCACATAGCAGGTGCACAGTATCAGGAGTTTCTAAATAAGAATTTATGAACAGTGCTTAATAATATGTTCATCAGATGTCATGAAATCCAAGAGTTGAAGGAGGTCATTTCAACACCTGCTCTAACCACTTCAATTATTAACCAACAATTGCACTTACATAAATTCCACATAAAAACACACCTGCTGTAACATTTGCTAAGTTGCGATATATATTATACATATTACGCGGGTCGGGATAGCGTAGTCAGTATAGTGACTTGCTATGGGCTGGAAGGTCCAGGATCTATTCCCAGTTGGGGGTGAGACTTTCTGCATCCTTCCAGGCTGGCCTTGAGGCCCATCCAGCCTCCTATACAATGGGTACCAGGTCTCTTTCCCAGAGGTAAAACAGCCAGGGCGTGGCATAGACAACCCACCCTCATCTAGGGCTGAGGTTAAAGAAAGAGCTGTACCTCTGTTCCTCCTCTGGGCCTTCATGGCTTGTTCTATTGTGAACTTATTATACAGTTTATTTGAGGAAATGCAAGGCTGTTGCTTGCTTTGCATCTGGGCTCAGTTTTCAGTTGAACTGTTTGTAGTTTATGGTGCTGTTCAAATGCTGGCAATTGATTGAAAATTTGCGGTCCTATGATATAATTAAAACTTTCTGACCCTGTTAAAATCATGATATAAATTAATACATATCACTATTAAAGAGTTGTCCTGTTCTTTCAAGTAATGGAACCATAGGAATGATTAGGTAAAAAGCCGGTAACACTTTATTGACTGCTTTACTTACAAATTGTGTGCCAGTACCTGGCTATTGTTTGAGATCATGCCAGTATTTACAGTTTCTGTCCTACTTTGCAGCCGGAATTTTAGTCCAGGCTACCAGTTTAACTTTAGTGTTTCATCTTGCACAGTATATACAGTAAAATTCCAGTTTAGTATTTTGTCTGGGGTTAAGGAATTTTAATACTTAACCAGTGAAAATCTTAACACAGGTGTCATGGGGTTGAAATGTAGAAATTCAACACTGAATGATTAAAAAGTGGGAAACATTGAATTTCTCTTTGACCCCACAATTGTGAAGTTGAGGCATTATGTTCCTTGAAATGCCTGGAAACAGAAATCCAGCAACCCATCATAACATCCCAAAAAACTAAGTCCTCAACTACACTTTTTTGGAAACCTAAAATATCAAACACAGGATAGGTATGTGCTATAACTGGATGAAAAGTTTCAGGTTCAATAATGATATGAAGGTGAAGAAGGATTTGAAAGAAAAGTTTGTTTAATATATACATTTATGGCATGTGTCAGGGATTGTAGACTGAAATACAGTGGAACCTGTATTTAATGTATCTTGATGTAACGTTCATTGCCATTGATGTAAAGTTATTATCTCGGTCAAATTTCCCATGAGTTTGATGGTAGTCACCCATTGTGTTTCAATATAAATAAATAAACATTAAAATGTTTGGTCCAACATGGTTGTGTGAAACTGAAAATGTGAATGTTTATTTGTTAAGTTACCTAAGTTTGCTTCATAAAATGCAGAGGCATTTTCTGTCCAATCTCCAGTCAGATGCCATTAAAATGTCCAAGGGTTTATAGCAGAAGAGCACAGAAGTAAAGCTAAAAGTATGCATTGGCATACTCAGTTTAAGTAGTAGTAGTAATAGTGGCAGTGGTGGTGGTGATAGTAGTAGTAGTAGTAGTAGTAGTGGTCTGTGTGGCCAATCAGGATATCCCTATTCCAAAGCTGACAGGCATTGTATACTGTAATATCAGACCATATGCAGAATGACTTGCAGTATATAATTAAAACTTTGTGCTGCCAAAACATGACACAAATGGAAGAAGACCGTAGAACATGAGCAGTTGTTACAACATTGGTATTTTCTTTGTTCATGGCTTGGCTTTATTTATTGTTTTTCAGAGACACCTTAGATGATAATTTAGTGTAGTGAATAGTGATTCATTATTCAGCATCTTCTGGAATTCTCCATGGTGTAATTCTTGCAAAATGCTAGATTCTGGTATGCTGAATTCACTTTTATGTATATCCAATGGAATGTAGTTACATATTAGGTGTATATTTTTCTGATGTAAAATATGGTAATTAACTCATCTGTAGTTAAATTAATATTACTTAAATTCTTTGAACTTGCATATATGAATACATGAATCCAAAGGTCTTGCTAGACCTCATAATTTTCTTGGTAGATGAAGGTTTCATCCTGTTTGAGGTTTTACACTGTGTATAATGAAATGATATTCTGGTTTCCACAGGATTTAGAGTACTGAAATTTGAATGAAATTTTATTGTTTCAGGAAAGGAGATTCCAACATATGGTTAGAAACAACAAAGGCACGTGCTGTGAAAGAGACCAAAGTTGACAAAAAAGGAGATGTGACAAAGGCAGAATGTAGTAAAAGCCATAAAAACAAAACTGATGTTGAAAGCAAGTTTGAAAACTATTTCAGTTTTTCTGCACCCATAAAATCTGTGAAACCTTACCAGGTTAGTGAGCTGTTGTGGTGCATTTGGGTATTTTCTTTCATCCTTGTGTACCCATATTCAGGTGCATACACTTCCTATTTTTATGTAGTTTCTTTATCTTTAAGTTAACAGTTTGTTTGATCTGTTGACTGAATGTTCATATAACTGGCCTCTCTCATGCATAGTAACTAAATACACAGTATAACATTGTATGTTATCGTGCAGGTACTGGCTGTGAATCGAGGGGAGAGCCTTAAAGTGTTGTCTGTGAAGATTAACATACCAGATGGAGTATTGCATCATTTAATGAAATTTTGTGACAGAAATTGGGTCTTCAAAGGAATCTCATATGCATTAAGAAAAAGGCTAATAGAACAGAGTGTCAAAGATTCTTACACAAGACTGAGTAAGTTCATGAATGCACAGTATGTTAGTTTTAAGAAAATAAATTTCTATTTAGAGTGGAGTTTACTGTGGACATTGCTTGGTTATCAGAAGGGTATGTAACTCCTAATGTACTTACATAATGTAATTCCTTATTTTGAACAGCTGACAAAAGAAATTGTTTTGTGTTTTGGGTAGTGCGTCAGCAGAACCTTGCAGTTCTCATTATCTAATTTGTGTAGAATATGTTTACAACCACTAAGATGGAATTTTGAAGGAACTGAATTCCATTGGACCTAGAAAATATGTTAAAGGAAATGTAATTATAAATGCAGACATTTTTATTGTGACCTTTCATTTCATGCACCTTTTTAATTCCTTTTTTTTATTGGACACCATTTCCAAACACACCAGTTTTTCATTATTATATGAAACATTGACTAATCTAAAAGTCTTGTGCAGTGTAATAGTTTCTAATTGCACTCAAAGGCTTGGGTTGCATGACGGGGAGAACTTTATGCTGTAATCGTGGAAATGGTACAATAAGTTTATATTGTGTATAATTATGGTGTATATCATTAACAGAATGATGAAATTCTTAATAATTCTGTCCTGCAGTGAATGTAAATGAAATTTATTTTGGTGGTGATTATGTATTGATTAAATTCTATGTGATTGTGACAGTAGTGCATTGGACTGTGTAGCTTCTGATCTTTGTCTGTCATCTCAAGTTGCATCCTTTTTGGAACCCTGGACAGTACAGTGATAGTGTTAGCTTATTTGACTACACAAGCTGAGAAAATATTTTCCTATTTTGATACACTCTGACATGATAAATAACTCTGTGTATGAATTTTTTAGTTATGACTAGTGCATGTGAGGGGTGTGCAGAGTGTTATGTAGGTTTTTTGTTTTCATGTGTCAGTTCAACCATTATTGGTGCGGCATGTCAGATCTGAATTGACACAGAAGGCTGAGCGTGCAGCAGTGGAAGTGTTTGCTACCAATCTGAAGAGACTACTGCTGTCGCCACCTGTTCGAGGCAAAATGGTGTTAGGAATTGACCCAGGTATTTTGTTTCATTACTGCATCCTCTTAACACATTCATGTATAGTATATGACAAATTGAATGTACAAAAACTCTGTTTTCTGATTGCCTTTAAAAAATATAATGGTTCTTACTCTACCATTTGCATGTTCTTAATACCGAGTCTTATTAATTGAATATGGCATGTTTTGTTTTCTGTTTTGCAGTATGCAGGAAGCAGCATTGTTAACGTGATCTGAAAACCATATTTGTTTGTATTTTGCTGCAAAACCACAATTCGTTTTTATAATTTGATTCTGCTATTAATGTTCAGTACTGTAGTGGAAGCTGGTCTCAGTGGCCACACAGTCTAAGGCATAGGTCTGCGGCTGCTTGCCTGTTGAGATAGTGGGTTCGAATCCCAGTGGGGGCATGGATATTTGTCTGCTCTGAGTTTTGTGTGTTGTCAGGTAGAGGTCTCTGCGACAAGCTGATCACTTGTCCAGAGGAGTCCTACCAACTGTGTTGCATCATTGTGCGTAATCTAGAAACCTTGTGAATGAGGAGACACTGGCCCAGTGGGGGCTGTTGTTCCAAAAACAAACAAACTGTAGTGGAACCTTCATGACATTTTCTGAAAGACAAAGGGATTATAGTATTTTGCATGGGGAAACCTCTTGAATGGATAGATTCAAAATTAGTTACAGGGAAAATTATTGGCATATGTGTTAATGGTTTTGTAGGCACGTTCACAAAATTGTGAGAAGTGACTCCTAGCTTTGTCATGTCTCTCTCTCTCTCTCTCTGTCTGTCCACTCACATGGAACAACCAGCCTTCCACTGAATGGATTTTCTGTAAATTTGATATTTGAGCATTTTTTAAAAATCTGTTGGGAAAATTCAGGTTGGTATTCTGTGACTGATGCACTTCGCAATGTTTTTTTTGGTCATGTTTTGAAATGTAAGGTTTCTTGACATGTGCTCTCTAGAGGTCATGATAGATAATATATTTGTCTGGTGTTTCAAACAGTATCATATTATCGATGATCTGTTGGTGATGAGACACACTACTGTTCCTTCAGATCTTACTTGGCACCCTCTTTCATTGAATAGAATAGACATGGATACACATTTTAATACACTTTACTCAAAAAGAACTTTTTTATAATGCAGCTTTTATACTTTTTAAATTGTATATTAATTTCATTTGCAGGTTTCCGAAATGGTTGTAAGCTAGGCATTACATCACACAATGGGGAGGTACTGGCAACTGATGTGATTTACCCCACATTTGGCAGAGGGATAAAACCTGATTCAGATTCAGCTGCATGTAAACTTAGAGACCTACTTATAAAATACTCGTAAGTTAGGTGTCTTGCAGAACTTTATTTTTTTAATGTAGAATAAGACTTAAAATTATTGCAACAACCACAAGTAAATATGTATCTGTGTGCACAGGAGGCAAAATTTTTTCATGAATGTCAATGTCTGTAGAAGTTGGTGGATTACATCTGAATGTCACACATGGAGAAGTGGGTTCATTCTTAAGAGTGTATTTTTTATTTGAATGTTCCAGCTTAAAAATGTATGATACGGGATGTATAGTTGGTGAAGTGCTGAAATGGGCATTGGAATTGTAAAATTATTTAGCTGTGAGCAAATGAATGAGTAGGAGAGAGAGTGGGAGTTTGATTTTTGTTTGTTTTGTGCAGTGGCAAATCCTGATCTGGCAGTCAGATCTAACAGAACATTAGACAAGGTGGCATCATCCCATTCTGCTGGACCTGACCTCCAGATCAGGTTTGACCACTGGTTAGGTGCAATGTAAAAGGCCATGTGCTAAACATTGGTATGTGGAGTGGCAAAGACTGACCCTGTAATAGCAGTGGGGTAATGCTTGAAGATTACTCATTGTTCTCCAGCATGCCAACTTGATGACTGATTATTTGCTGGATGTCAGAAACCTCTTTGTTGCCACTTTTATATTTTAGCACATTCTGTTGTGGTGTAGGAATCCAAGAGTAATCATCCAACATCACATCCTAACTTAATCAATGGCCAGTTGAAACTCAGCTGTAACTGCATGAATATAAGGTTAATGACTGGCATTAAGAAACAAGTGTGAAAGATGTTGAGTATTTGATATATAGGCGTAGTGTTTGAGTCTGTATAATATCGTGACGGGCAGGAAAATTTGAACAGTTGTGAGTAAAGTTACCTACTACAGATTGCAGCTGAAAAAATATGTCATGGTAGTGTTAGAATAGTGCATGAGATCAGAATGAAATAGTTTTACTGTTCATATTTTCTTTGTTATACATACCACATTTCTGTTTTCTTAACCTGAGTGACTGACAGTGTACTGTGTTATGAAGTGAAGTTTTTGAGGTTGGGGACCATCGCAAGCAGTGTCGTCATCACTGTTGTTGTTTTCATCATTATTGCTGCTGCTGCTGCAGTTGCTGTTGTTGCTGCTGTTGTTGTTTTGCTGCTGTTGCTGTTGTAGCTGCTGTTGTTGATGATGGTGATGCTGCTGCTGCTGCTGCTGATGATGATGTCTGTTATTCACAGATGTGAACTGATTGCTCTGGGTAATGGTACAGCTTGTCGTGAAACAGAATCGTACCTAAGTAACCTGATTCAGAGTGGCTGGTTTTATCCTCTGGATGTGAAGTTCACCATTGTGAATGAGCAGGGAACAAGTATCTACTCATGCAGTCCTGTGGCTCAAAAGGAATTTCCAGCAACAGATCCAAATGTTATCAGTGCAAGTAATGATGTTTTGTATTGATTTCTCACATTGGTTGTGTCCTGTTATGGTTGTTTGTGTTTTATTTATTTGGTATCATAAGGTTTTTCATGTAGTATACAACCAAAGTTTGGTGCCTGTAAAAATACACTCCTTTTACTGTGATCTGAATGGGACAAAAGTGGTGTACTTGAAATCTCTGTTCTCCTGAGATGTGGTACTGCTTCACTGAATAATTGATGCTTCACTTTTGGAGGTGGACATATTGGTTTAATATGTAGGTGTCAAAATGTCAAAGAAGGGCTGGACATTGTGACCCTTGGTATTGGGGCCACCATACTGTCTCGAAACATGTGGCACCATTCACACAGTGATGTGGGGCCACATCCCAGGAAAACAGATACCTCAAAATACTGTCTATCATAGATGCCACTTTTTAAATGAATTAACAATTATCTCAATCCAGGCATGTTACACGTGCCTGGATTTTAACAAAAGGTAGATGGACAGACTGCCAGACAGTTTTATTCACATTTTAAAGAACATGTCTATTCACTGAAACATAGAGATGATAAACCCAAAATTTCCCAGTATTTTGATAACAGACAGCAAGGGGTCCTATTAATCAGACTGTGGCTATATTGTTTATAACTAAAGAAGATGGGTGCATGAATGCACTGGAAAAGTTTTATATGTACTTGGAAACCAAAAGGAACAATCAAATAAATGATAACTTTACTGTAAAGGAGAACCCTTTCTTGTTTACAGTAGTATGAAATAGATCTCATAGATGACATCATCAGGCTTGCAGCCTCGCCCTGTGTAGTGAGCCAGTCATGACAATTTGAGGTCATCTTGTGTGGTGTAAACACGAGGTATATGGAAGCAGGAAGTCTGCATCTATGAGTACATTAACAACCAGTTGATAAAACTGTTAACTGCTACAAGGATAATAACTTTTTTTTATCCTATCTTAGTTACTTCCAGTATGTTTCACCACTAGAAAACTAAAATCTGAGATATGAATAATTCCAAAGATAAAAATAGAACATATTGATATTGAGCATGAACAATCAATAGCAAGGGATCAAATGTCCTGTGTGGGCTTATCCTCCACCACACAGCTTTAATTACAGCAGAGTACAAGACTGAAGAAAACAAGATAGACCTTAACACTTCAGAAAAATTTTAGCATCATGTTGACATAAAATATCAAAATGTCAAAATTTACACATAACTTTTTAAAATATTATTAAAATAGATGGTTTTATCATACATAGCAGCTACTAGATAGTACAACAAGAAATACTGTAAGAAAAATTTCATAATTTTTTAGATCTCACAAAAACAAAAAGAAGTTTATACTATGTTTGCATATTTGTCTGTTTTAAAAGTTTTATCTGACGGCATGGTGATGGTTGTCTACGGACAGAAATGTGTAGCTGTGTTATAAATAGAGAGTTGTGCTAGACAGAAAGTCTGTGTAGTTATTGAAAATGTATTTCAATCCCATAATAAAATTCATTTTAGCTCATATGCAAGGATACTGAACTCTGCAGATGGTTAGGTAACTGAATCCTAGTGAAGCCATATGGTTTTATTGTTTTACATTAAATATGGTATAGATCATCATCATCATCGTCGTCATCATCATTGTCACCACCACCATTTTTAATTTTATTGAGGGGGGAGGGGTGGTGACTCCATATTACTGAATGTGGGTTTTGTCATATGCTTTTGATTTGTCTGACTTAACTTCAAAATTTCATACTGCCACCACGGTTGTAATTATTAACTAACTAATGGTATTTTGTTCTGTTCTTGTCGTACATGCAGTTTCTTTGGCACGAAGATTACAGGACCCTCTTGCAGAACTGGTAAAAGTTGAGCCCAGGCATTTGGGTGTAGGCATGTACCAACATGACGTACCTGAGAAACAGCTGAATTGCACACTTGATGAAGTTGTAGTAGAGTGTGTCAGCTTCGTTGGTGTGGATGTAAATGTAGCTTCTCATTTTTTACTCAGGTAACTTGTAGATTTTTCTTGTTTAGATTAATGCTACAAAAGAAAATTGCAAACTATTAGATACTTCTAAGAAGCATGGTCTTGGTGTATACATGGAGAAATCAAATAAAACTTAAGCTTTTGTTTTGCCAGCAGAATGCAAGGCAAGTTGTAGCGATAAAAAGGTAGATATTTAATCTTTAAAAAGTGTGACAGATTTAAAATACTATGGGAATGAGAATAACAAATCCAAATTCCATTCTTATTGAAAATGGGAGAAAGTTAAATTCTGTGCTTCCTTGTTACCATTCAATTCACAGTCTGTGCTAGCTGTTTAGTCTGAAAATGTAAATATTATATCATAGGGTAAGTCATTCAAGACTATAAGTTTGGCTCTTGTTTTGTATTGGTGAGAGATGTGTCATCTCACTCAGGGAAGAACACAGACTGGAGGTCTCTTAGAACATGATGTTGGGGAATTGACAGAAGGGTGGTGAAAATTGCATGATGAGTAGCATATTACAGGCACTGTTGCTAGTTACATGTATTGGTTGCACAACAATTTTATGGTGTAAAATTAAAACACTTTTCTTCCACAAATAAGAGTCAAACTGTATTTTTGTTAAATTTAATTTTATACAGGTATGTTTTGTTTGAATCAGTGTAGTGTTTTTGAGCATTGACTTTATTGGCCTCTTTAGAGACTGTGAAGGAACTGGGAAGATAACATTTATGTGAAGTGTAGGAAGCTAAGTGATAAGAAGGTAATATGTACAGCTGGCTTAGGATGTGTGCAGTGGTAAGCCTACACATGGAAAGGCATAGAACTTGGGCAATATGTTGCAGAGCTATTGTTGCCTTTTAGAAAAGGAAAGCTGTCCAAATGCTTGTAGTTACAACAGTTTGTCTCATTATTCGACTTCTGTTACTCACGGGATTTCTGTGTTCCGGACAGTTGGACCCTCTTTTCTTCTGAGCAGTTGTCTACTTGCAACTTTTATAAAAACAGCATTTAGTAATTTTTAGCAACAGACAATTCTTATGAGTGCTACCTGACAGAAAACTAACAATGTTTACAATGTTCTGGGGCTTAATAGACATGAAAATGTGAGCCAACATAGGGCATTACTTATCAAGATGCACAGTTACCACACTGTAAACAAAAGGGATCGAATTAGTTGAAGAAAATGGTAAAAATTTCTTCCGGATGTTTTAAACTGTGAATTGCTTTTGTTAACATATTATACAAGAAATTAAATTTACAGGAATGGTCTCTTTATCCACATGTGCATTGGAAGTAAAAGTGCTTAAGATAACAGTCTGTTCTTATGTTGGATGTGGTTTAGATCCTGAAGTAAACTTTGTGTTATGCGAAGTTTGTGTATGTGAAAGGCAGTATGACTTTTAACCATTAATAAAAGTTGTAAACTATTCGTTTTTGTTGTACATTTTCAGGAGAATAGCAGGTTTGAATTCCTCAAGAGCTGAAAAGATAATTGAATGGCGTTCAACCAATGGTTCATTCATCAATCGACAGCAGTTGAAAAAAGTGAAAGGCATTGGGCCAAAAACATTTGAGCAATGTGCTGGTTTTATCAGAATAATTCCCGAGACAGCTCAGAAGAGGTGATATGTTGAAGACTACAATAATATATAATATCCATACCAAGTGTTATGAATATGTTTGTTAGCTGAGGACATTTTTTTGAGACGATTGTGGGATGGTATTGAAAAGGTGTGGGCAGTACACACGTGCATGCACGTTCACACGTGCGCACACACACACACACACAAAATAGATTCTAAACTTTACTGATTGACTCAAATACAATATTTGCCCACTATAAAGTGTGGAATCTACTTTCGTATTTATCCAAGATTAGCAATTATCCAACATTTGAAGATAAAAAAAAAGTGATTCAGCAATTTTGAGAAAACAAATATGGCTGCTGGTATGTATTTCAAACCTCTTGAATCCAAAGAGTATTGTTTCAATATGAAAACGTACCAAAAGCGCTGAGTGTTATTTTTTTTCTTAGTGTTACTTCCATGCTGTCACATGTGCTATTTATTTCTGTACTTTCAACTTGGAGGTTCATAACACATACATCATTTACTGTATTTTCCATGGCTATATGGCTTGTTAAAGGGACATTTTTTTTCACAACTTATTTATTTTCTCTTGTGCAGACTAAACCTACATGCTAGGTAAGTCAGATCACAAGCACTGATCGAGTGTGCTTGTGTGGTACTGCTTCTGGTTTGTATTAAAGAGGTGACTGGATCACATGTATGCTGGGACAGACTATCCTGACTGACATTTTTTGTGGCTTTCCTCACTCTCTTCAGGCAGATACTGCCATAGTTGTTTAAATTAGGCCACGGCTGTTTTCTTGTATTTCCAATTCATTATTCACTTTCAGCCACCTGTTTGACACAGTTCAGTCTTACTGACTAACAATTGCATTAAATAAGTAAATAAATAAGTCAATAAGAAGATAAAGATATAAGTAGATAAATAGGGCCACAAGCTGTTCTCTAAGAAAAGATGGCTCCTGTAGCATGAACATGTGACTGAAGTTCTTAATTTATCTGCATAATTTCCATAATGATAAATGATGCTGCTGCACAGAATCAATGCCAGTAAAGTTTCAATGTAATAGTGTGAACAAAACTACTGTTCAAGAGCTTATAATTCTCCACATTTTTTATGTGTATGTTGCGAACAGTTTTGGAAGGAATGTTGTGCTGGTTTCACATGCATGTTAAATAAAGAAAATTGTTGATCAGGTAATTAAATGTTGAATGAGACCAAGTAAATAGATTACTGCAAAGTAGTGTACTCTATTTCAGGAATATGGATTCAACTGGAGGCAGCAGTCAGCCTAAGAAACAGAAGTTTTCTAATGACAACACAGAAAATCCACTGGACAGAACATGTATTCATCCAGAATCCTATTCTACAACATTAAGGTAATACAGTATCATCATTTTGCCAATATTAGGCTGTGTGTTCTCTCATCAGTTGTGCCATCTTTTCATATCTTTATAAACTTCTCCTTCCCTTGGGCTTGTATGCTGTAAACCATTTTGGTACTTGGTTGTTTTCCATGCGCAAATGTGTGCAGTTTTATCTAATGAATTTTTGACTTTGCTAAACTGTTTCATTTATGAGCTAATTGTAAATTTACTGTCTGGTTCTGACAGTCTGCGTTATAATGAAGTCTTCAACTTCAAATGCCAACAGATTTTGCAAACATCTTGTAAATGCTAAGGCCATTGTGTTTTTATACTGATGAAACTTGAAATTAGTGTGCTGAAGCATTTGTTCACAAAGGCATTAGACCTTGGTGCCTTTGGAACCTCATATGAAGGAATGATATCCAAGCAGAAGCATGGTCTTAAAGTAGTATAAAGGCCATGTAGGAAACAGAGATATTTATTTTATTACGTAGCTTATCTGGCTGAGTAAGAGGACTGTTGCTGAAGACTCAACATTCTTCTGGATTGGTATGCCATGTTGACTGCAGATCAAGAGTAGTGTCTTCATCTTCAGGGTTGTGCAATCCAAGATATCTTCTTGGACCTAATGACCTCTACAATTGAACTGTGATTCCTTGAAACCCTGGTAACTGCAGTAGAACCTTGATTTTACATTCCTGCATTCTGTGTTTTCTGTGATTCTATTAACTTTTTATACTGTCCCAATGAAGTACTCATAACAGCAGTGTTTCTCAGATTTTACACCATTTTTTTTTTGTCCCCACAAAAACATAAAAGCAGGATTTTGCCTTATTTGCTATGGGTAGTATAATTATGTAAGGCTCTGATGATGGTACAACAGAAATATACTCATTAATTTTGTGGATTTTTTCCACCCTCTAATGTATTTTAATTAATTTCATAATTGCATCATTGCATTTCAGGGGAGGTATTGGCCCTTGTCATCATGCTTGTTTCAAAAACAAAATATTATCTCATAATTGTGACTCCCATTCTGTAATACAAACTGAAGTAACAAAAGTAACAAATCACATTCTGAAGACAGCTCAGAAAATATGTCTGCACACATTTCACTAAACCTTTTTGCTTGATCTCCATCTTCTTCCAGTACACTGCTCTGCTTGGGGTAATGTCGAACAGATTCCAGTGTTGGAACCATGCTGCCTGTTTGATATGTTTGTGTTGTGGCCAGAGAGATTGCTATGTTGCCAGATTGGTCCTTGGTTTGTAGGCATAACTTTAGCACTACTGTTTATAACACTGCCTCTTAAACATTATCACTCCATTACTTATTAACCTTCTTGCTAATCTGGGGGATCTTAAGAGGAGATGTTCTGACAGTGGGTTGACTGGTGGAATTTCTAACATACCATATGTCCTGACTTTTTTATTTCCTGTATCTGCTATTGGTAGCTTTCCCTTGGCCCACTGTAAAATAAAGGCATTTGAAAGGCAGCACAGCTCTGACACTGGAATTGTTTGGACATTATGTAAAGCAGAACAGCCTAGTGAAAGAATATATTTACTGTGACCCATAATTGGGGGCAGACATTCGCATAGTGAGGTGTGCAGTTCCGAAACAGTATTTGGAATGTGATTTGTTTACTGTCTTGACTGTAGTTTGTATTATAGAATTGTGGTTATAATTTATGTGGTAATATTTTGTTTAAGAAGCAAACCTTAAGATAGGGTCTGATTCTGCCCCTGAAAACATAGTGCTGTATTAAATTAATTTGAATACATTGGGTGATGAAAAAATTCACAGAATTAATGGTAATTGCTTACTGGTCGACATGATGTAAAAACCCAGAAGATTTGACTCTTCAGTAATACTGCTATGAAAACCTCAGTTCTTAGAGGACTAGGACTACTTTTGTGTGTTCAATAACAAACTTTCTGGATACTGATAGAGCAGATATACTAGAGAACCATAGTGAAATTTGACATTAAATATATTTGCTTGCATTGTGTCAGACCATTGATTTTGTGTATCTACATATGTGCTTGTCCATTATTAGGTTCGTTGCTAAATGTGGTGTTAGGTTAGAGGATTTGGGAAAACCAGACTTCATCACAAAGATAGGCACCACAGTACAAACATCAGGTAAGTTGGTCTCAAGTCATGTGCAACTGAAGTGATCTTTTGTGTGCTTGTTTACTCACTCACTCTTTGGAGTGGAGTCCTTCTTGAGAAGCTAACTGGTTCTCAGCTAGTCAAGAAATGCCCCACATTTTATGGAACCTGAAGGTTTATTACAGCATGTACAACAGCCTGCCCTCTGTCCATATCCTGAGTCACATCAATCCAGTACATGTCCCCACTCCACTTCCTGATGATCCATCTTAATATTATCCCCTCATCAATGCCTTGGTCTTCAAAGTTGCTTCTTTCCCTTAGGTTTCTCCACCAAAACACTGTATGCACCTCTCCTGGTCCCCATATATGCTACATGCCCTGCCCATCTCATTCTTTTCAATTTGATCACCTGAATAATATCTGGTGAGAGTACAGATCATTAAGCTACTCATTATGTAGTTTTTTCTCTCTCCCCCCAATCCCCTCTTACCTCGTCCCTCTTAGGCCCAAATATTCTTGTCAGTACCTTATTCTCCAACACCCTCAGCCTACATTCCTGCTTCAGTGTGAGTGACCAAATTTCACACCCATACAAAGCAACAGGCAAAATTATAGTTCTGTATATCTTAATCTTTAAATTTATAGATTGCAAACTGGAAGACAAAGATTCTGCACTGAATGATAACAAGCATTCCCTGACTTAGTTCTGCTCTTAATTTCTTTCTGAATAGAATATTAATTCGTTCAGGTTTTTCCCAAATGTTTGAACTATTCCTCCCTTTCAAAGGAATTATTGTCAGTCTTCATATTGTGACTGTGTCCTGCATTCTGATCTTGAGACATGACCATTTACTTAGTTTTATAAGCATTTACTTCTAATCTAATCTCTTTATTAGCAACCACTAAAGCTTCTGTATGTTTCTTTCTAGTATGTATGCTTCTGCCCAATATATTAAGATCAGCATAAACTAGAAACTGATGTGTATCATTTAATTTCAAGCCATCCTGGTTTACCTGGACCCTCCTAATGGTGTACTCTAAGAGCAAAGTTGAAAAGAAATGGCAGTCAAGCATGTCCTTGTTTCAAACCATTCCTAATAGTAAACATGTCAGACAGATGCTTGCCTACCTGGACACTGCTATAAGTTCAGACACATATTAATTAGTCTTACTAGTTTCATTGGGCTACCAAACTCAATGAAAATAGTATACGAGACCTCCCACCTGACTGAATCATAGGCTTTCTTGAAGGCTCTAAATAGCTGATGCATGGCTTCACTGTATTCCCATTTTTTCTTAGTATTTGATGACTGCAGTTTTTGTATGTTGTGAATAATGAGGAAGCTGTTCTTGTGTAACAAAAAATCTTCAAAGAACCCAGTGTGCATGTAGCATGATTGACTTTACAACATGGCTTTATGTCTGCAATAAATTAACGCTAAGACCAATGAGGTATGCAAAATTGCCAAGATTTAAAAAAAAAAATCGTGTGATTTACAGATACACTAATTGAGAGGGATCACATGTCATAAAACTGCTTCCATCAGATAACAGAGGTGTCAGTAAAACAATAAAATTATAAGTTAGGTATTGTTTTCTACAAATTAAATGAGCCTTTGTAAAAGTAACCAGTATTATGCCCAACCTGTGAAACGATTTCCACATTTAAAACACTGGTTAGGTTTCTTGTGTATAAAGGCATGTTTGTTGATTAAATTTTATTATTATGTGGATAATTTTATTGTTTGTTTGTTTGTTTGTTCCTTTGTGTCTTGCTTTTATTCTTTTTTTCAGTCAAGTACCATATATTCTCGAATCTAATCCGCACCTGAATCTAATCCATGCTAGTTTTTGCCAATTTCTTACACGAAAAAAAGTTAGTTTGCTGTTCTTATCAGCACCTTTCCTTCAACCGCCTCTTGCTTACAAGACAGACTGATTGAGTAATATTGGATGTTACCAGTGCTTTAACCATTATCTGACTAACGCACCGTGTGTGAAGTGGCCATTAACTGCCAGCGATACACACGCACCACAGCTGATTAGCGCTGCAGCCATTTAAATACTTCGTACATTCATGTAGAGGCATAGAATTATAGCCCCACAAGTTAACTTCACATTATATAATGGTTTGTGGTCAGATTCACGCTCCGGACACTTTACCCAATAATGTCCATATGCACCTCATGAATGAAGTTCTTCGCAGACTGCCTGCAATCTTAGAAACCCAGTATGTTTATTTCGCTATGCTATGCAACAGGGGGCCTTTCATTACCTTCTCATGATACGTTACCAGTGTGGGCGACACAGTCACCATTCCTTGAACGAAGCCTCGCGCAATCTGCCAAGCGTTGCTGTCTACAGGAACATCTAAATAACGGCGTGTTTTGTAGCAGAATGTTCCTGCTGTGTACCCCGCTGAAATATGATCATATACCGTACCTAATATCTTTGCTGATATACCGTATACCCTAGTTATGGAAGAGGGACACCAGAAATCTAAAAGACTGTCATATACGGCAAAGTTCAAACGTGAAGTTATTTGGTGCACAGAGGATAAGGGAAACTGCAAAGCTGCTGCAATTTTTGGAGTTGATGAAAGCAACGTTCGACTGTGGTGGAAACACAAGGCAGTGATCAGCGGGTGTGAGGCGTCACGAAAGAAATTCACTGGACCCAAGAAAGCACGATTTCCTGAAATTGATGATGTAGTCTTCACGTTCTTTCATGAGAGATGCAAGACTGGACTGTTTGTGAGTTATGATCTACTTCATGAGGAGACGATAAAAAAGGTCAGATCTTTGAACATTCCTCGAAGTCGTTTTAAAGCCAGTAAAGGATAGGCCATAAGGTTCATGCGCCGGATGGGGCTGGCATTGCAGCATAGGACGACGATATGCCAGAAGCTCCCGAAAGATTTTGAACAAAAGTTGTTGAATTATCAGCGGTACATCACCAACCTGAGGAAGATGGGAAATTTTCTGATGGGGCAAATGGCCAATGCCGATGAAATGGTCAATCTTGATATGCCACCAAACTACACCTTGGAGAAGAAAGGCGTGAAGGAGGTACTTTTGAAAACCACTGGGTGCTGAAAGCTTCACCTAACAGTAATGCTGGCAGCAACTGCTGATGGGAGAAAACTACCACCCTTGCTAATTTTGAAAAGGAACACTTTACCCAAATCAGAGACGTTTCTGAAGGACGTTATAGTCAGGGCCCAGGAAAAAGGATGAATGATGGAGGAGCTGATGTTGGAGTGGTTGAAAATAGTATGGGGTCACAGGCCTAGAGCCTTCTTAAATCAACCATCAATGCTTGTCCTTGATGCATTCAAAGGGCATCTCACTGATTCCATGAAGAACCAGCTCTGCAAGATGAAAACTGAGCTTGTTGTCATCCCAGGTGGAATGACATCAGTGTTGCAACCAATGGACATATCCATTAACAAGCCTTTTAAAGACAGGTTGAGGCAACAATATCTGACCTGGATTGCAGATCCTGCCCGTGAATTAACAGAAACTGGAAAAATCAAATGCGCAGCTCCTTCAGAAGTCACGCGGTGGGTGTCGGCTGCATTGAAAGCCATCCCGGAGAGCATTATCGTCAGATATTTCAAGAAGTGTTGCATAAGCAATGCTTTGGACGGATCTGAAGATGACATTCTATGGGAGGACGATGGTGAAGATAAAGATGATAGTGACTGGGTGACAGATAACGATTCAGTTATGAGTGATGACGGTGAGCCTGATGAACAATAAATTATATAATATATATTATAAATAATAAATAAAATAAATTATTGTAATATATTGTTGTTACAGCATGTACAGTGGCTGTATCATTTTTCCAAAATCCAGCTCACGACCGCGAATCTAATCCGCATCTGATTTTTTGGCCCTCTGAAACTCTAAAAAGGGTGCAGGTTAGATTCAAGTATATACGGTATTTGAGAAACATATTTTGTAATTTTTAGTTCTGATTTAAGCATGTGCCTATCAGGTACCAAACAGTTGGCAGAAGAATTTGGTATATCAGAAACTCTAATGAAACTTATAAGCGAGGGGCTGATGGAGACCCCACAACATGATCTGCGGTCACAGTTCCAGGAGCCTCTTTTCCGCAGAAGCGTCACATCCCTTGAAGATATTCATGGTGGAGAAGTACTCACTGGTAATATATTTACTTTACTGTCTTTCAAGGTGAACATAAATATGTTAGATGCAATGGGAAAGAAGCCAGGATATAGAAATTGTAACTGACCGGTCAGTTAAACTACAACCTAAACTATATTACTGACAGTGAACCTTCTTGTTGTGATGGTAGTATAGTGATTGTTGATTTCAAGACATTTCTTACTGAAAGGTCAAAATAAAGTTCCTGTACATGACATGAAAGAACAAAGGCGGAGTGGAGACATAGCTCCACTCATTCATAATTTGGGTTCCAGGTTGAGATGAGTGGTTGGCCTTCAATGCTGGCTGCTTTACTTCCAGGGAAAGAACTCTGGCACCAATTGACTAGGAGGCTGGGTGGGCCTGAGAGACAGTCTGGGTATTTTAGTAAGGAGAAAATCTCCTGGCCCTTGCCAAGGTTTGAACCCTGGATCATACAGCTGGAATTATCTATAGATAATGTTTAGAGAAACGAGGCATATTCCAATAATACTTTTGTATGGTCATTTATGTTGTTGTCCATATTTTTGATACAAAGCGTAACCTGAATATCTTGGTTATTTTTCAAGTGTGCTGAGTGTTATGAATGTATCTGTTACTTTAGTCCACCATTGATTCACAGCTGTTTAACAAAGCCTTTGTCAGAATCTGCAATAATAGCTGTTTTGGGTCCTGCTGTGATGCTATATCTGCATTTACTGAGGTGACTAGAATAAATTATGAGCACTGTTGTGGATATTTAACCCCAGATCTATAGGTTATGAAGAAGTAGTAGTGTCCATCATGCCACAGTTTTTATGGTGGCAGAAATGAGGTTGATGTCCAGTACTTGTTATTGAATTTCTTGTGTGTGTTCCTTGTTGAAGGTTGTGTTATCTTTGGTGGGAGGGAACATCATTTTTATCTGTGTATTGAAATTTATTTTGAATGAGATACCAGAATTTCCGTACTCTGGTATTGTAGATGTGCATGCTCTTTTCATGCATACAACATTAGTTTCTTTTTAAAGGTGTACTGTAACACTGCCTGTGACAATTGTGATATTCTCTGCAGCGTTTATATGTATGGTTCTCTCTATTACAGCTGTACAATCATGAAACAAGTTGGCTTATGTGGTAATGTTTTTTATTTCTGTGTGGGAGGTGCCTGGAAGTTATATGCCCTAACTGAAGTTTTTTTGTGGTTTGTCTCAGACCCTTGAGGCAGGTAACCAGGAAAGTAGCTTAGATTAGGCCATCACGGCCCTCTTCCACATTCTTTCCCATTTAGAATTTATCATCTTACCTCCCAAGACCTTTGCCCATCACTGGCCTCAGCACATTTCTGTGCCTGCCGTTATGCTTTGACAGTTTTAATCATTTCTTTTAGTAACATGTGAATGATATCTATACAAGGATATGCATTTTTTTCTATTTCCAAATGTGTATTTGAAAGAAGTAAAGACTTTTAAATGTTAATGAACCAGTGAACATACATGTGACAGTAAACTCTGTTGTACGAATGACCAGATAAACACTGAATGTTTATTAAACCCCCAGGAGAAATGTATTCCTTTCATATTCTCCAGGGGCACACATGTGACAACAGCGCCTGCACAAAGAAGGGTGTTTTGTGTTCTCCAGTTTTCAGAGACAAAATCATTGACAGGTTTGCGGCATGACTTCTGTAGATTTTGTAGATAGGACCTGCCATAACAGTCACTTTACCCTTGATGTAGGTGGTTTGAAGACAAAAAAGTTGTTACTATAAAGGAAGAGTTTTATTTGTTTGTTCCTTCCTTCCTTCCCTCCCTCCTTCCTTCCTTCCTTCCTTCCTTTCTTCCTTCCTTACTTCCTTCCTTCCTTGGTTGGTTGGTTGATTGGCAGAATGCCATGGTAACCACTGTTGCTGTTGTAGTCAACACAGGCAATGGCAACCATTGTGACTGTGCTGTCTGAAGCATGCATGGAGGCAAAACAAATAGTTGAGTATCATGGCTGGTTGCTATGGTTATTGGGTGTGTTCTCTGTGAAGTATGAACTGAGGTAGAAGAAACAGTTTACCATTGAGCATAAAGTGTAGCATAGTAGAACCAGATGCCAGCACTGTGATAAGAGAGATTAATGTTTGGGATTAATGTTTGGCTTGATGTAAGAAAAGTGACCAATGACAGCTGTTGTGAAGTAACATGTGAACATTATTATAACCCATCTTATGATGTGTTGTGGGGGGAACGTTCTTTAAGATACACGTTGAGGAAGAAGGAAAAGCTGAGGATCAGGCATGGCTACCATGGTTAACAGGTGTGACTTGCCACAGAAAATACAGAACTGACCCAGTACACAACAGTTACTACCAGAATTTTCACAGCAAAGGTGAGAGCTGAAAGGTGACCATCCACTTTGCCAGAATGGGGTTAGGAATAATTCCTGTCAAAGAAATGTTAGAATTGGCACAGTTGAGTTGATTTGGGTTCATTGTAAGAATTAGGGATGAGACATGCCAGAATTGCCTGGCAGGCTAGAATACTGGGGAGGAGACCTAAAGGAAGACACTGACAGACTTGGGAAGAGGAAATACATTAGATTTTGAAGGAAAGAGGAATTGAATGGAATGGAGTAAGAGGTAGAGCTCAAGACCATGACAGATGGCAAGGCCTTTGTAAACCCTCTACATCTACTGGCAGAAGAAGTTTGACTATGTGAAATGAAGTGAAGTGAAGAGGTGCTGAGACTCTAGACTTGATGCATTGCAGAAGAGCCATTGGTAGAATCACCACTGGAAATAGAAGAAGACAAATGTGGGCTATGCAAAAAATGATTATTGCAAACTGTCATGAGGACTGGGCATGCAGCTTATAATAAGTAAATAGGTCATTGTTTGGAATGTATAAGTCAGATGGTTTTGAGGACATTGAGGAAGGAGGGGTAATGATATTAAACATTGTGATATATGTAGTGCCTATTAATTTTTTTCTGTTTAATAACCCTCATTTGTTTAATTTTTTTTTCCAAAAAGTTCTGTAAGGATGGATTCATTGTGTTTGCTTTGAATGACAACACAATTATGATGAAAAGGGATCCACATTTTCCTTTGTGTCCTTCCATTTTCAGTTCCTTGTTTTTACACAGTTTTTTTGCCTTTATTTTAGAGTGTCCCTTAAACACTGTTAAATGAAGGTTTCACTGTAGTTGTGAAATTGACAGTATTGATTTATATGTAAAATACTGTATATACATTAGTGTGCTTTGCCATGTTTTGACAAACAAATGGAACTATTGCTGGCAATCAGTGGTTATTATAAAATATTGCTAAGAGCATACATTTGATAATCTGCCACCATCTCGTAGCACAACATGCTGGGGCTGCTTTACAGGACTACTATAATGTCCTCAGAGTCATGTAATCAGTAGTTATTAAAATCTGCTTTAATGACAATATGAAATGAACTGGGGAATTCTTTATACAAGTTTTTGTTTGCTTTAGAAATGTCCAGCAGCCAAAGGCTTATGTGAGCCTGAGTATGTACTACTATTCATCTTGATATGACCAAATTTCAGTTGACTGATTATGCAACTTTTGCAGGTCGGGTCCAAAATGTAACACACTTTGGTACTTTTGTGGATATCGGAGTGGGTACTGATGGTCTTGTCCCACAAAGCCGACTTCGTAGTACTAGACTGCAACTGGGAGACAGAATTGAAGTGAAGGTGATTTCAGTTGATATTAATCGTTGCAGAATATCCTTGGATCTCATTCGAATTCTGTGACTTGTTACATTTAGTAAACATAACTATAGCAAAATGCTTGTGGATAAGATTTTAGAATTGAATGTTGCTGCTGCTGGATAATGGAATACCATTGTGGGTTTTCAGAACATTAAGAAAAGTTCAAGTGATATGACTTGAGACTTTACAGTCATCCTGTCTGTAGAAATAGGTATGAAGAGTGTGTTGGTGTGGGAGAGACTGTGTGCCTTGAGTATGCCTGCTGTTTAATAATCACTCAGCTTCAGCAACTTGTCATTTAAGTTGCATACAAGTTATGTGGTTCAATCAAGTTTTGAGGCAGTAATCTGGTTTTGTATAAATTCAGAAGTTATTCAGTATTATGTTGGAATATTTTTTGGTTAAAATGCAGGTACTTGCGTGTTTTCGGATGATAAGACCTTACAGTACAGTTTGAATACGTGTTTCAATGTCATATAAGTTATTAAATTCATTCAGTGGTTCACATGATCTGTAAATCATCATAAATGAGACCAGATAATCACATACATATGCAAACAGTGCATATTGCACACTGTTAATATAAACAGTGATTGTAAAAGTGTGTGTTTATTTACTTCCTGTATGTTGTGTTGTTATTATTATTTAGAATTTTTGTTTAGCTTGAAGTATGTGATTCATATTCCATGTTCATACCAACGCCTAATTCACATATCTTTTCTCATCCCTGTTTTTCCATAATGCACATGCTAATGTACCAGAATGGAAGGACATGAGCATAATACTGTAATTGTAGATAATTGCTTTGAAAGTGTGACAGTGCAGATCTTTGGGAATGACAATAACATATCAAAATCACATTCAGATTGAAATTAATAGCATGTTTAATTAAGGCATTGTTGGCTGCCATTACCTGCTTGATCTTCCCAGCTGTTTAAAAACCTACAGATTAAAATGTGGAGGACCATAATTCTACGAGTATGAGGTCTGAGGTTTCCACAACAGTGAAATTAGGTTGCAGTCAGTTTATGATGTCATTTAGTGTGATATTATCTATCACAATACATTCAAGGTTATCTCTTATTTCTTGTGTGGGTGAAAAAGGTGTTCTCTTTCTGCGATGGAGGAATGTAGATTGATAGTCTTTAGGCACAAAAATCTCTGGGTAGGTTATCTGGACGTACGTGATGTGAAGTAACAGGATGCTTGAGGAAATTACCGAACACAATAATGTGTAATCTACTAAATGTGTGGGTTATGACATGAGGGAACTAGACTCAGGCAGGACATGTGGCATGCCTGGGAAGAAACCACTTGGGGTGAGCCCTAATGTTGATCTACAGAAAATATGAAAATGGAACTTGGGGAATTGGGGTGTGCAATGGGATAAGTGGATTTCTTAATATGAAGGTCCATATAATTCTAGCTCCAGGGGCTGAAAAGCATATATGTAAGTTCTGAAATTACAAATAATGTGTATTTTTCTATTGAAATAATCATTATAAACTAATTTTGCCAGTTTTTATTTTGCAGGTTCATTTGTTTCAGTATTCTGTTTACAACACAGTTACCAGGACCGTTCCTTTATCGGGTACTATTTGTAACGCTGTTCTAACCCAACATTTCTTACTGGGATTTGTTTATTGTTTAAATAAAAACTGACCAAAATTACCCAGATAATTGGTTATCGTATCTACCTACAATATTGTCACGTTATTGTGGTTTTCTTAGAAGAACTACCAATATATGAAACCGAACTACGTGTTTTTGTGTATCATTTATGCCGCCAATAAAATATAGTTCTTTGATTGTGTAGGTTGAATGTCGGATGTATTCGTATGTGTACGAGTGGTGAATGTGTTGTTGTTTCTAGATACTTCGGCGGTAGGATGCAAGTGTATAAGTGTCGTACTGAATTTCTTGTAGTGTGTTATAACATGTAAACTTCAATAAAATTTGAAGTGAACTGCGTTGTAATATAAATGTTGCGCGACTACAGGTATGCAACGTGAATGTGCTAATGTGCTGTTCAGCCATGGGAGTCGGTGAAATGTCATGAACAACGAGTGCAGGTGAGTCTTAAACAAACTGCAGTAAAATGTTCAGCTGTACATAGTGTAAGGATTGTTTTTTTTTTAATTGTCAGTACGCTTAAATTTCGTGTGTATTCGAACATTACTCTCCTCAGATGTGTAGGATATAGGTACAATTCTGTAGCTGTAGGTTATGGAGACCACATTATCATAACTTTAGACATCACAGATTCATAGGTAAAGTTATGAATATGTTCTTGCATACGAAGTTGGGGTTGAGGATTTTACCAGTTACGTTGATGCTGACAAGAATCGACGAGTGCTGATAGGTAACTGAACACTTTCAGGAAATCTGACTGTTGTACTGTTTCTTCCACGATACCAAGTAAGTCATCTTACGTCATATAGGCATGTCCTAAAGTAAGAGAGAACTTACCATTGTTTTGTTGACGACATTTCCATATTAATGCTACAGCGAAGTAAATGTATGTTGAACTTAACATGCTTCATACGAACTGAATGCGGAAGCACGTTACAACAGCAGTAGTAGCACGCACGGCATTTGCGAGTGTATCATTTATGGCACAATTATGCGGCGGTTTTCGTGGTTACCCTCAATACAAGTTCAGGCATAACTTGACTAAGAATTACGACAGTTTTCTTTCGCCATTATATACATTTAATAATCCAACCATTCGACGCTGTATATTATGAGATGTCGGTAGAGTAAAATGAAGGGACGAAGAAAGAAATTAACAGTTTGAAGCCGACCGGTGATGAATAAAACGAATAAAAAGTCAACGCCACAGTTGGCATATTTGCGACGATATCGTGTCACTTTCGTAAACGCTTTGAAGTCAGTTTTGACCTAGAAGTCAAACCAGCGAGGTTTCTCCGCTCTACTCTTCTACTACACGTTGTATCATATATGCAGAGGATTCCGCATTTCCGCAGTGCCATGATTATTATTTTTCCTCTGCTTTTATATATCACGTTCTAATTTGCAAAATCTTAATAATTTTACTTATGGCACAACTTAAATTACACGCACCTCGCATTCTCCCCACCAGTAGGCTACTGAGATTTGAGATTTTCGTGGCTGTCAGAATATAGGTTGCAGTGTTTTGAATTATTGAATTATGACACTTTTGGTGTGTGGTTACTGAAGTTTCGGAGTTACTTACTGCTTGTAACTTCAGTATGGAATATGACGGCAGATTCCCACCAAACAGGCTACACGGTGGTCATTTGAGATGACCTCAGACTCCACTAGTAATTGCATTCTGGGCGATCTTCGATAGTAAGTTACGATAGTGTGTGGACACTGTCAAACTTTTTTACCCTCGCCAACAAAGTCGCTGCGAAAACTTTCTCATCAGAGTAGATAGTACTAAAGTAGTGTACAGATGGCTACAGAGACGTGAAAACTTTATCCCTATCCTAGATACTCCTATGTCATTCACTAACTCAGTTATCCTGATCGAAACCAACGACCTCAGTATTGCAGATGGGTAACACACTGAATCCGAGGGTGTACAAACGATTAAGAGAAGATTTTTGTGACTGATGAAACATGGGGTTTTCCGTAATGTGTAGATTAGTAGACAAAACAACATAACACGAAACATGGAAGAACCTTATTCCCCTTAGAAGGTGCAGTATGAAATTGTGTCTTTTGACGGTGAACAAGCGGTCCCATTTTCTTCAGGGAAACGGTAACCGCCGAAGGTTAGCGAGAAGTGTAGTGCGTAATTATAAATTCAATATTCTTGTTCCAAGCTGACGAACAAGACTGCTGGTTTTAGTAAAATGAGACTACTGCACACAGAAAATTAAACAATGTTGATGTTGCGCGACTTTGTTGCTGATTGAATTATTTCTCGGAATTGTGGCCTCCGAGATCACCCGATCTGACATCACCGGATTTGTCGCGTTTGTTTTTTGAAGGGGGGTACAAAAAAATAGGAATTTACAAAAGAATTGGAACAAAATATCCAGATGTGCATTTCAGGCGTCATTGAATCAATAATGCTGCTTCACACCTGAGGAAAAGAGTGGGTACTTAACGGTTCTGAGCGCGGTGGATATTTCCAGCATTTAATATTATATTTTCAGTTTTCCGATTTTAGTGTATTTTTTTTTTACAAATAAAACGTGTTTCAAGAAATGGGTATGCGTGATTTCGATCACTGTGCGATACTCTTGGTCAGCGCTTTAAGCGTAGTCGGTAGAGCGACTCGCTACGGGCTGGACGTTCAGGAATTCGAACACCGGTGGCGGCGAAATTTTCCATGCCCGTTCAAACCGTCCCCAAAGCCCACCCAAGCCTCGCTACAATAGGTACGGGGGTTCTTCCTTGGCGATAAAGCTGCCGATGTTAATGAGAGAGTAGAGCTATACATCTTCTCCCCCTCTGTGCCGTCATGACGCCGGTTTTTATGGTTGTGATAGAATTTTGTCAGTACAATGTGACATGTGCCGATTATTTGTAATTAAGAATTCATTTTATTAAATTGTTTACTAATATTTCTTAACAGTGTACTTTGGATAAGTAAGCTTCAAGGAGCCTGAGGATGTTTGAGAACATGCTGTTGAGGAGAATATTTGGACCTAGGAGGGACGAGGTAACGGGGGAATGGAGGAGATTGCATAACGAGGAGCTAAATGATTTGTACTCCTCACCCAATATTGTGCGCGTGATAAAATCGAGAAGAATGAGATGGGCTGGGCATGTGGCGCGTATGGGTGAGGAGAGGGGTTGTATAGGGTCTTGGTGGGGAAACCGGAGGGAAAGAGACCACTGGGGAGACCTAGGCGTAGATGGGTGGATAATATTAGGATGGAT
>Ga0123352_10000918_pt1 | contig 37575 bp, 15 predicted proteins | sample TergutLab28metaG_FD_89700 | JGI IMG/M metagenome (GOLD analysis project Ga0123352, IMG submission 89700) | Labiotermes labralis P1 segment gut microbial communities from Petit-Saut dam, French Guiana - Lab288 P1 | ecosystem: Host-associated > Arthropoda: Insects > Digestive system > Gut ... | reverse complement strand
TATTATTATTATTATTATTATTATTATATTTTGTGTTATTCTCAGAAGAAACTGCGATTAATTCCCTGAAAATTATATATTTTTTTCAGAATAGACGGGGGTTTTCCCTGTGAAGTAGAAATTGTTTATCTAAATACAGTATATACAAATTTACTACCCAAAAGTTAAAAATAGTTCATAAAATTAATATTAATCACTATCACAGGCTTTAGTCTGTTCTAGTTTACAACAAGCTGCGTGCAATGTCGACTCTCCTCTGTAATTTTTCACATCTTAATATCATAGTAATATGTTATCATTAATATATGCCTAAGAGAATACATCCTGCACACAGCTAGTAAGGCTTTTTGCACTAGAAATTTCGGGATGTGTCTTTGTCAACAAATCACCAACGGTCATGCGTCATTTATTAGAATCTGTTTTTGTACCAGGAACAAAATTTGCTGCATATTACTTTCAACGGCAACATAGTGTTATTTCCTAAAATTATTCCACTATTTCAGTGCCTTGCGCCTTGTAACATATACAGCCATTGATGTCGAATAAGCTGGCTTTGTGGCGACAATATGGAATTATATTTAGATGCCCTTGTTTCAAATTCTGTTCCGGAAATTGTCTATTCCAAATGAGGTTTCTCGATAAGTCCTTGACTGGTGTTGCGAGAGCATCTGAACTAGGATAAAAGTCCAGAAAAGGCTTTAGTCGTTGATCCTAAGAGGATCATTGTCTTCATACAAACCTTCACTTTTGTGTCTCAAAAAAACGCTTACGTATGATGCTCTAAAAGTTTGCGATATTTGTTCTGTTATTATTACGACCATCAAAATACACCAAAATGTACCTAAATCGTAGTATTACGAACCGAACTTTACTTATACTCCTCCACAGTTCAGAAAATTCTATTATCTTGAAGAGAAACTAAATATAAATCAAAATATTCATGCAAATCCTGCACCAGCTCTACCGGCCGATATATTTATGCCAACATTTTATGTATGTAAAACCTAATGTGGAGACCACGTGCACCCTTCTGGCCGTGACTTGGTAAGTTTGACAAAACATTTATTTTATTATGATAAATTTGTTGTAGGAATGTTTTACGGAATTTTGACAAAAAAGCGTAGGTTTTGTGAAAATGGCTTAGTAAGAGACGCCGTTAATTTAACGGCGTAAAAGAAACTCTTTCCCGTCTATTTCATATTTCTACACTCACTTAGTAATTTTCCATACAGAATATCCCAAAGAAACACTTAATGAAATGTGAGTTCCGTTAATATCTGTGTAATGAACGCCATGATTTATTCAAGGACAGAAAGGGGAAGCAATCACAAAATCTTCATTCTTCGTACTATGTGGATGAAATTCTTTATAAAATATCTGCCATAATACTCTTGACCATTGAGAGTTTCGTGAAAATCGTCATTAAGGGATACCCCACATTCTTCTATGGTGTAAATGAAATAACATTTACTCGTGTTCTTTGCACAGTTACGGAATTTTGAAAGTGAACAAAGTTTCAAGATCAATTGAAAGGCAGTCAAACTCCGTAACAACTCCGAAACAACGTACTGACTAAATTATTGACTAGAACCTTAAAGGCACTATGACACATTAGTTTTAACCTGTGCTAAACATCTGTAAATATCCCGTGCTATACCGATTGGTGAAGCAGCGGTTGTAACCAACTCGACACAAATAAGAAGAAAGGTGAATAAGATTTCGTAAATTCTATGTAGTGGTTACGGAATACAATATTTACTATTTTATTTATATTAACCTGTATAACACACGAGTTTGAATTTTCCTCTCATTATTCTCTACGAATTTCTCACTTACTCATTCTTAATTAAATTTCTTGAATATAAATTAATGAAGTTAAAACTTCCCACGTAGGTCATATCAACTTGGAACATGTTATTGTATGGACTATTCAGTTCAAGGGGCAACTCTGTGAATGGTTTTGTTGGCAATCTTAAAGGTTAAAAATGCGAGGTGCTCTGAACACAAAACTGAACACTTGGGCTGTGTGTAAAGCGTCAGGATTCTTGAATAACAGCATTCAATATAGCTCATTTGGAGCTCTCCTATCTATGTAGTTAGTTAAAAAGAACCATCAAGGTTAATAATCAAGACTAATGAACTGATAACGTAATTGTTAGAAACATTAATTTTTGACTTGTGTTGGAGAGATATTCGTTTCTTATGTCGGCCTAGACGCTAGTTATATTAACAGAGGTTAAAGGGTTTTCTTTAGCCATATCAAGAAAATTTTTAATATATTCGTAGTATTAATTAGGCCACGACAGACCCTTGGTGTTTTTACGTTTTGTTGACCGTGCATCTCAGTATATTTATCTCAGTATTTAACCAAATTGATGCACAAAATTTGTTTCACCAATAGGTGTGATGATACCAGAGGCTGTGTAATACAATTTTGACCTCCTGACGATGAGCACGTGTACTCGAAACATGTAGAGGCATGAAATAAAACTTACTGTGAAACAAATTTTGTGCGTCAAGTTGGTTAGATACTGAGATAAAAAAAGAACCTTTTTATATTGTTCCCTCTTCGTTATTCGTCGTCGTGACATCATTCAACTCTTATATTCCCTGAATTATTGACACCGAGTTACATACAGTACAGGCAAACACAATATGAGGGCAGAATTTGACTTTATTGGTTGATTCAAATAAAAAAAAGTTTTAAAATATTGAATTGAATGCTTTTTACGATATTGTGTAATTTGGAAGTGTAATAAATATTTGGGTTTTTGAGGTTTGTAGCCTCATAATTCAGTGAAAAACAAGTTAGACTTTTGTAGTTCATGTGGTTTGCAAAGACACAGGGGTTTATTGCATTGATCAGCACACAGTATGTACGTTTAATTATGCACAGCTGAGAGAGCAAATGAAAATTGATGTTATTGTAGTGGTTGCTAGCTCTTTATTGGTAGAGCAAGGAGAGATATTCACTCTATTACACGAGAAGTCTAACTATTTCCAAGTCGCGCCACCATAGATCTAATTTTGCTGTTCCAATCTATTGTTAACACCAGCAGGATTATTAACAGGAGATTGCATGGAAACATGTTCACATTAACGTGCAGCACGCTTCAAGACATTGCTGTTAAATTGTTTTTCTTGGGGTATGGCAAAGACAACAAGAAATGAAACCGAATACTGCGCGTCATTGGACAAAAATTTAAAGAAGACTTTTTTTTAACATACTATACAATTTTACGGTACACGCATAAACGAAATCCCGTTTACGCATATAGAAATATTGTAGCCTCACACATGTCGATTTTTGCGAACTCGCGAGGGCGAACTATTATTACCTGTCAATTTTTATTAAAAAATATGTATCAAATGCCATAATGAGAGGGAAAAGTACGGATAAACATTCATTAATGACCTTCTGCAATATACGATTCTTGATTTTCACGAAACTCGCAGATGTTCAATGACATGACGAAGGAAAGACGTATAATTACACAGACAAAATCTCACGTCGTTAAATAAATAGTGGCTCCTACTTTACCGAATATCATATAAACAAAATGCTCAATCAAATTACTAAGAAATTAATCTGTATCGAATTTTATTAATATTGTTTAATGAATTTTAAAAGTACAGTACAAATTCATCTACACTTATTATTAAAGTATGACTTACTGTGACAATTTTCACGAAAATCACGCTTAATCTACAGAGTATTGTGAGAACTTCCTACAGAGGAGTCAAAAAAATCCGACAAAATATTTACTAATTGATTTGAGGTTACAGGCATCAGACAGGCAGACGAAGGTACAGGTCGGGAGAAGGACAAAGGGAATGGATTACGGAAGGACATGATCCCTACTGTACTTCAAAAAGGAGGAACAAATCACTGGTCTGAAACATTAATTGAATATTTTCCTTTGTCTTATTTTGGTTAGAAAATATTTCGGAAACTGATTTTATATCCGTCATAAGTTAATGTTAGACACGTATTCACTTTCGTTTAAATAGATGGTCCAATTTCTATACCCGAGATGCAATTGTTTTTTTCTAGGTCCACAATTGAAATCGCACTTAGACCTCCCCACTTTTTAGATTTCTCGGTCCCACTCAATAAGAAAGTTAGACACTCACACCAGGTATGTCAGATTTGGTTGCCTCATTTTTGGGATTTTTTAGAACACACAATTTCATACACAAACACACACACACACACACACACAGTAGGGTTGAACTCAGTGAGTGATAGGCTCGTCAGAGAGGCCTCTAATTACAAAACACAACAAACACAAAAGACTAACATCCGTTTGTTCATTGAAATTCTAAACCCTAAGCCCAGTAATCAAGAGGCTTCGGACCTACGGCTTAGACTGCACAGCCACAAGCCCCGGCGATATGCAAATTAGCAGGACAGAAATCGGCTGAATCGAAATTACAGTCAAATATATTTCAAATTTTACTCTTATGTGAGAGGCAAGCTAGCAACTGAAACAAAGTGGAAGGTCCAGTAGTAGCAGTCTAGTAAAAAACTTCGTTACAAAACTTACTGTCATCTTAAGGCACTCTCTCAACACACCTAAATGTTAAACTGGAATATCACTCTACAATTTTTAATAATTTAATTACACTTGGCTGAAAATATTCTTTTTTACAATAAAAACATTCATAATTTTATTCTCGTTATTTAATTATAGATTTTTTAAACTATTAGACAATACTTTGAATTCAGTGGCCTTTCTAACCACTTACCTAGAACTCACAAAGTTACATATTAATTAATTAATGAAACGCAGTAATTCAATGCTATAAAACTTGCTAGTCATTTGTATAGTAAGAAAATTCCTATCATTTGGGGAAATCAAAGTGGAATATTTTGTATTATTTTCTTGTTATGTGATGCCTTGCACTTTGAGATGTTCTAATTTACTACCCAATCTTTACCCTACCGTTGTTATCTCTTTGTAAATCTACACCTTGTCCTTTTCACGAAGAAGAGCCATTCAGTCCGTCTTAAAGAAATTCGCCGCTGGTTCCTTGTTTGAGTCAAATGAAAATAACACGTGATAATGTCCCAGTATACACGATTAATTTTAAATTCAGTCTACTTTGAACGCCTAAGCCAGTACATTGCTGCCTATCTGTAGACCGTTCAATTTAAGCTGTGCATGCAGAACTTGATGACACAAGTGGACAGGGCTTGCAAAAATTAATCTGGTTCTAAGCACGATTTCACATGTATATTGCAAGTTATAAATCTGTATATAATAGATGTATTAAGAACATGTTTACATTACACACTCATGAAGGACGTAGTTACTGGCAGGCAGCATTAATAGCAACAAGTTAGGCAATGCTCATATCACGCAATATTGAGGCGCTTTCGCGTAACCACTGCTGCCATCCAAAAGCAATAAGTATTACATATTCTGATTATGTGTCTGTAGCCTTATTTATCCCGTATTTAAAGTGCATGCGACGTATTATATTGTTATATGTGCCCTGTCTCTTTCTACCATATTTTTCCACGTTTTCTTTAATCGGCACGATTTTCGGAAAAAGGTTATTGAACATAAAATCTGTTTTGAAATTATCTACGAATGTTTCTGAAATATTTATCATTGTAAGAAGAATTTATCGGCGTATTTTCATAAATATACGCAGATCTTTGTGTAAAGTGCCCATTTTTGTGAGATTTGAAACAAAATTGAATTTTCTCGACATATATTCGAGAAATAGATACGTCCAATTTGCGGAAAATCCGCCCACCGGACCGAATTGTACCATGCTGACAGACGGACGGACACACAGACAGACAGACAGAAATAACAAAGCTCATAGTTGATATTCGCAATTTTACGAACGCGTCCAAAAGTCCACAATACATAGCCCATGTGGCCGCAGCTCTGGAAGACTCACTTTGCCTGGCAGATTGCATTAATCTTCGAAAGTGTCTACGTGTCCCTACTTTCATCTATACGAGACTTTCCTTTCAATTTTTAAAGGGCTTTCTCCAAGAGTTTAACCTGAAAACCACACCACTAGCAACTCGACTGTCTCTTCGTGGATTTCATCCCATCGATTTTGTAAAACAGGAAAGAATGGCAGAATTATGCTACAAGGAAGCAGTATTGACGTTGCCGGCTTACTGTGGATATATGCTGTATATTTCAAAACCGCTATCGAGCCCCAGAGACAACTTTGAAACCTGACTTACACCTGCCGCTTGCCTGCGCCTACTTTGCTTCTCTTCATCAACAACAGAAATACACTCTTCAATAAATCTACGGTGAAACAAAATCTCCATGTATACGACATGTTAAACGTCTTACCACTTCCTTTTACTATGTGAATTCACTTTAAAGAACCAAGGATGAACAAAACTTTTTCTGATATTCTCCACAGCTTCTATTTGAAAATGACAATTCAGAATAATACATTTCGAAAGATTGTAATGTTTGAATTTTGGAATTAGTTAGTTCGAAACTTGACCTCAGAAAATTCCAAAATCCACACATTGATGGTAACGCGATGTGGGTCGTCTGAAATTGCTTATTAAGTACATTTGTAACTACACCGCTTATCTGGAAAATATGTCATCCATCTGACACCTGTGTATGATGTTCCCGAACGGTTTACTCTTCGAAGAATGCGGGTTCCACTTCCGGCATCATACATGTACTGACACCTCTGAACACCGTGATAATACTACTAATATTTAGAACCACTATATATATGGTAAAACTGCCACAGTATGCAGTCACCGGACGTCGAAAACAAACTTTTTTTTTAATGGTGTGAGGTTCCATAGTGGGACAGACAGGCCCACCTCGTTCTCGAAGTCTCACGATTACACTCAGTTACACACTAAAATCTGTAGGCCTTCTGTGGGCGTGGGTTCAGTCCAAAACAGAGGCCTCTACCTGACAACACAACACGCAAAGAAGACAGACATCCATACCCCCGGCGGGACTCGAAACCATAGTCCCAGCAAGCGAGAAGCTGCAGCCCTACGCCTTAAGCCACGAGACCAGTGGAATCAGCGAACAAAATACATGAGCCATTAATAAATGTCTAACGAGAATGCAAGATATGAAGGGAGACATGTTTGAAAATATTTAAGAGATTATATTCTGAATTTCGGTTTTTTACGGCAATTTACAGTGGGTACCAAAGCTTTTCCGGGTTAAAGAGGCTGGAACGTGGTGCAGACCATCTATCTCCTTCTAGTGCCGAATTGCGGGTGGTTTGGGGCAATATGTGCATATATTGTCATGTGTCGGGGAGGCTTTTACCTTTATATAGAGAGTAAATGGTAGTGGGAAGTACTGGAAGGGGTACAGGGGAGATTCTGTAAGTGTTACGTACTGCTGGGTAGATGAGAGGAAGCTTGATGGGAAGAAAAAGAGGAGAGGGAAGGTACTATGTTCAGTTACAACATACGGAACTGAGGTCAAGCAGAATGGAAAGAGGGAACCACTGAGGGGGTGTTGGGGAATGGCAGGTTGAACAGTCGAGAGTAGAATGATGGACAGGGAGACTAGAGGGAGAAATAGACAAAACTGGGTTGGGCTACATATAACACAAGACGAGAGAGATCGAAATAAAGACACTGTGTCACTATTGAATATGGGTGTAACGACATGCAAATACAGGAGCGGTTAGTTGAAATTAGGGCAAAAAATCGTTGCCTTTACGTGGAGATCTAAAACTTTTGAGGGGAAAGAAGCGCTGCAGAACGATTCAGATTGAAAATTCGGAAAATGATAGAAATGAAGGGGAGAGACAGAGGGGAAGATGTCTTTTGTGCGTGAAGGAGGAGGGAAAACCTCATCTATTTCGGAAGCATACAAAGCATAAGTGTGAAGAGAGGAGGTCATGAACAACTAGCGGCCAAATATAGACGATAAAATAGCACTCAGGGTACTGCTCACCGGTAATAAAACCACAGAACTCTGATTTTAAGTGTCCTTGCCTACAAGAGCAATTTTAAACGGGAAAACCAAATGAAGGAAGAAAATCTGCGTTTGGAAGAAGAAAAAGGAGCGGTTCATGTGCAGGATCGATAGGCTCTTAACTGAGAAGAAGACTGAATTTAAAAATAAACATATTAGGTTATACCTAGAAAAAATCTCATAGCAAGAGGTGAAAACTAAAAGGGATGTGTGTCCAACAGTATGTAATGTAAGATTAAACTTTCTTTAACAATATGTAATTTAAGGTTAATACAAAAAAATTTACCGCAGTAAACTTTGTTTTGGCAGGTACATTCCTGGAATTCTGTAATGTAACTAAGCAAATAAATTACTATTATTATTATTAGTAGTAGTAGTAGTAGTAGTAGTAGTAGTAGTAGTAGTAGTAGTAGAAACAGTAGTAAGGGTAGGGTAGTAACAGTTAGTAACTACGCCTTACCTTTTATTTCTATAGTTAAACCAACTAGATGCACAAATATATTAAATTTATTTTAATTTAGAATGACACTCTACATGTTACGGACGGTCTTTCCGTCCATCATGAGGAGTTCAAGACTGTACATAAAACAACAGGCCTTTGTCAAACAGATACTGCTGACTGCTTGCTAGCAAGCACAAAACAGTATCTGTTTGACAAAGGTCTGTTGTTGTATGTACAGTCTTGAACTCCTGATAATGGACGGAAAGACCGTCCGGAACATGTAGAGTGTCATCTCAAAATAAAATAAATTTTATAAATTGGTGCATTTAGTTGGTTTTACTATTGAAATAATATTATGAAGCACGGCCCTACGAAGTCAAATATATCTTACTTTCATTATTTATGGCGAGACGAATTGTTATAGGGAGTTAAGATTTGCACTTTTATCACTTTTTATATTTATTTTGTTTTATTTATTAAATGCAATCCCACCCGAAAACTGAGAGATGCGTTGATGAATTTAGCATTATGCTTTTACAGTTTCTTAGCAATTTGCTTAATAGATCAAGGTATTCCTTGCTTTAGGTAACATATTATCGTGAGTCTGAATTAGGTGGCATTGCGAAATTTAAACTTTACTGCCCTCAAGAAAATGTCATACAGATCTTTCCTGCAGCTAAAGTGCAAGAGAATGCCTTACTGTGTTTGTGCAGCTTCTAGAATTTCCTGCTACAGTGCAAAGTTACAATTCGATTTAATTGATATTGATTCCTTAGTTTGACGCAGAACTATTTTACTGATTAGTAAGTCGGTTCTAAGTAAAAGTTTAAATCTGATTAACCGTGTGAAATGATGCATAGAAGCTGGAAACACGGTGTAACAAGCGGCTTACACCGTAACATCTTCTTAGGGCTTATGGCTTGTGTTACTTCTCTAACAGCTTTACGCCCACAGAAAGCCTTCCGAATTTAAGTTACTGAGCGTTCCTAGTTTCGAAATTAAGTGTCTGCCTGATGGTAACAGATTTTGAACAAATTAATTTTGCTTTTGTGTACAAACACTTTTGTCAGACTGGAGGTGAAGTTTCCATTTCTTTTCGAAGTTTTATTTATTCATTCACCAACTGATGCACTAGTGAGTTGTCTTGAAAACAATATTAAAATTTACATTAGAACAGTTCCAACATGATTCGGTGTTACAGTTACACCATCATCAGGCAGCGCATTAATTAGCGCTTACTAAAGTTACAGTTTTTAAAACAGCCCATTAAAATACATCGGTGTGTGGTTAATACGGTGGTGGTGTGGCTGCATATATTAGGGCCTTATTGGTATATGTATATTACACTGTTCGGCAGTTTTAATGTAAATTTTAATATTGTTTTTAAGACAACTCACTATTTCATCAGTTGGTGAATAAATAAAACTTTTATAATGTCTAGACGCAAGTTACGAATTTAAAAATTTTCACTTCTTGTTTCGATTTGGCTGGATAAGCAGAATATATTAGTATTAATCACCAATAATTTTATATAAACAAAAAATTAAACAGTTTTTCATCTTGCGCTGGTACATTAGGGGTTTGAAACCTATACTGCCGTATACAAGGCGTCATGTCACTGCAACAAGTAATTCAATTTAGACTGTTTTATGGTAGCTGTCAGAAAACCGAAGTTGTAATTGAATTTAATTTTATGCGGTGTACTCGGAAGTGGACAGCGAAGACAACAAGTAGTGAATAACCTGGTTCTGTGGAATTTGAGTTTCACCGGTGTTTACTGTGAGGCTTCTGTCCTTGCGTTGTAATGGCTCAAGATTTCTTCAAATGTGAACTCTGGTTTCGGAGAAACTTACTGCCTGCTTCTACTCTGAAGACAACCACTAAAATTCAAAGAAAATTATTCCCTCAATTTCCTACCATGCCGCTTAATACCACACTACCTCGCAATCCATCCAGAAGGACAGGAAGTTTGAAATATTTTCCCAACTGAGCACTGAAAGCCCTTAAAAAGGCGCCGACTGGCATTTTTCTCCTCCGACATTCTTTTGTCTCGAATTTGTCATCTTCTGAGGGATGGGAGACACCACAGAGTTAGTGAGAGGGAAGTCAAGATGGAATGTCTAAGAGATATGGAAAACAGAAGAGTCCATCTTCCCTACTGGTAATAAAATTATTGCGCGTATCTTAGTGGAAGAAAGATATGCGGGTGGATATCTTAGATCTTGCCTAACTCGAACACCGAAATAGTGGGATCAGCTCAATTACATCACACACACAAACACACACATACACACACAAAGACACATATTTATATACGTGTATATACTCGTGTATATATATATATATAAGTGTACATACGTATATACATACATATATATATATATATGTGCGTACACACACATACATATATATATATGTGTGTGTGTCTTTGTATGTTTGTATGTGTGTGTGTGTGTATGTGTGTGTGATGTAATTGAGCTGATCTCATATAGATGAAATCTTGGAAAGATTCACTTTAGAAGTCCTAATTCTGAAATGTAAAGAGATAAAGGGATTACGTTACATATTACCAACAGAATGCCAAAATGATATGAATTTATGACTCAGAATTAATTTTCGGATGACAATTTGCAGCGATTTCATTACAGATATACTTCAAATTCAGAAATAGGTCTACGTGGCTAAACAAGGGATATCTTATTGCAGCGACTTACTCTTCTGTTCAAGTGAGTTTAACTTTAAACCCAATCATGATCCACTCAATTTTCGTCGGTATCGAAGAACCACAAATGCATTATTTTCATCACCAAATTTTAAAGAAAATGTTATTTAGGTTTTCTTGTTTCATCCCATCCGATTCTTTTACTGATGTTTTTGGTACATTTCAAGCATCTTACGCTTCTCTGCCCTTTCTACCAAATCAAATATTTCCCGCCAATAGTAATTTCATTTATTTGACCACCTTAATAGCAGCTCACATTGTGAAGAGCAAGATTCTGAATTTACCAACCTGCAGGGTTATCAACCCGCTTTTTCGTCATCTCTTGAATGTAAAAATATTTCACTCAGCATTTTGTTTTTTAACACCCTAAAGTTTAGTCTTTTGTTCCTGATAACCCGTGGGTCAAGGAAGTGTTTAATGTGGACCGATTAAGCGATATTCTATATAAAATTATGTTAATAAATTTATGTTTACTCGCTATGTTATTATTTTTACTCATCCTTGAGTTTTAGGAATTTTCGCAAAATCGCGTAAAGCGACTATTAGTTTCGTCATGTCTGCCTGCCTGTCTGTCCGTCTGTCCGTCCACATGGAAACTACTTGGCTGTAGGATTTTCATGAAAACTGAGTATTTTTTAATTCTGCAAGATAATTTAAATCTCATTAAAATAGCACAAGAATAACAGGTACTTTGTATAAAGACCAATGCATATTCTTGATAAATCATTGTTAAGTCCTTTTAGAATAAGAAATGTTTCGGGCAAGAGCTCTAGAGAAAATCAAAACAAACATCTTATTTTCAAAAACCCTTTTTTTTTCGAAAAACCTGCCTTTTTGAGTTAATGTTGAAAAATATTTTAGATCCCGACAGGCCATAGATAGTACGGCGCATGCGCAATGTATGCCGGATAACTAAGACTATAAACACATAATCAGAATACGTAATACTTATTGCTTTTTATCTGCAGTAATTGTTGTACGAAAGCGCCTCAATATTGCTTGATACCTACATTGCCTGATTTGTTTAATTTCCTTCACAGTCTGTTGGGGATTAATCACATAATTTGTGACAATGTTTGCTGACAAAGCCTGAAATTCTTTGTATTCGATTCTTCTCTTGTCTTCTGTCACTACCCTAGACAAATGTCAGTGCAGCATTTAAACAGGTTTTAAAGACCTGTTTGAATTCGGTTTGTTTCGTCATAACAATTATACGAACTTGTCACCACGTTTAATCCGATGCAATTTTATTACTTCTCATAGAGGACACAACTGAAATATTTGCGATGTAACTACTCTGCTACCGTCAGTAGGGCACACAGCCCCCTACTGGGACCACACTAACATTATGTGAGTTATTCAGTAGTTGGGCCACCCTGCAGCCCTCTGAACCTTCCAGGACCTACACACTTTACTTGCGCGATGTATTTTACGTTCGTTACAATACTCACAATCAACAGCGAAGGATTATTTACGCGATATTAATAAACTGGTCTTTCTAACTGAAACTCGCTGTGCTCTGGTTGCAGTACGAACTAATTCTGTGTCTATATTATAAGCATATTTTATTCTTCAGAGCGTTTGCAACTATTCTGCATTTGTCTCATTGAGGAGATCAATTAGCTAAGTGTGATAGCACGACGTCTGCCTAAAATGGGGTACAGTCTGGTGGCAAGTAGTAGCGTCCTCTTCCAAAGTACTGTGTTGGAATTCTGTTGGCATGATGGACAGTCATCACGATTAACCTCAATCTGCATACCGCCTGCCTCGTCCGGGTTAGACAAATTCCAGGGTACATTAGAGTTGTGTCTGCCAGTTCCATGTTCTGTTTGGAAGGAGGGCTGAAACGGATACATACGGCAATGACAGACGGAATGTGGCCTGAAATTTACTTAGATACTGAAATTATAAACTTAAAAATCTTGACAGTAGCAATCCCACATTTCCAACAACAAACTTGCACTTGTTATTAACCCCGCAAATTCCAGATCTCCGTTCACAGTGTTGAAGGAATTCGTCCGCTTTGCAGACTTGTCTGAGTAATAGACTGTATTATTGGATTCTGGCTAAGAGAAAGGGGCCCAGAAGATGTGACGTAAATAGACCTGCTATCGGTCGCTAGGAGACTATTCATAGCGGCTCGACACTTTGTTTCCAGGTAGTCTGTTTTGTTGGTCGTAAATTGCAAAAGACGGAGAGGCAGTTCGAGTCTTTATTTCTTCAGATGTGTATCAATTTTAAGTCCTCCATCGGAGGCGTAATATCATTTAAACTTAAGGCGACAAACTGTTAAAAAACGAGAGTGGCCGGGCCTATAATAAGCACGAGAAAACATAATAATTGTAACTAAAAACCAGAATGTACGAGGTCACTTGCGAGATCATGTAGTAATCAGAATGACAATATTACACTGGATATTACAGATGTAACGCGTCTGTGAACTGAATCATGTAACTGAACAGTCAAAAGTTTGAGCCTAAACAAACTTTATATGAGTAAGATTGTTACAAGAGCAACGTTATAATAGCTTAATATGGATGTAGAGTGACTTTCTGACTGCTTGTTTGTGATATGACGCCGTGCATATTAGCATTTATTTACTAAAGTTACACAGGAATCTACCGAATTCGTGTCCAGAGCAACATGTTTCTCCAAATATCTGTAATATAACTTTTGAAGTAAACAATATTACACTACAGAAGACAGTAATCTCACACGAGTATCACTACCTTGGTAACAAAAAAATCGTGTACTTCTAACGAGGTTCTCATTTACTTTGCCACGTGTCTCACACCTGCCAACGTTCCCATTCACTCTATTGTCACAAATTCCAATTTGTTATAAATCTCAGTCCCCTTCCTAAATTTTACTACCCTTAATTAAAATCTTGTTCATATTGTCTCCAGTAGATTACTAGGCGTTTGTTAAAGAGTGACAATTTTGACTCCCGAATTAAAGTCCTAATTAGTCTCCTTTCGAGTACCCCTTTTTTTAATTGTAAATGTGAGAATTCTTAGCCACGTGCAATACCACGTTGCGCAAGAAAGTTAAAAAAAATTTCTAACTACCTTATTTCGAATGTCTAAATATGTAACACATACAGGTGGTTGCCACTCTTAGTAAGTAAATGCCTGCTTGTACTAATAAGAGGTAGATGAGAGGAAAATTTAAAGGAAATGGATTTCAAAACAACTTAATTCCTAACGCAGTCAGTATAACGACTCGTTACAGGCTGGACGGTTAAGGGATCGAATCCCGGTGGGGGAGAGATTTATCGCACTTCTCCAGACCGGCCCTTGGGCCCACTCAGCCTCCAATACAGTGGGTATCGGATCTTTCCCGGGGGGTAAAGCGACTGGGGCGTGGCGTTGACCACCCGCCCCATCTAAGGTCGAGATTAAAGAAAGAGTAGAGCGCTATCTCCTCTTCACTTCTGAACTTTTACCTTTGCCCTTTACTCCCTAATGAATGTGTTGAAAAAATGGACATCATAGTCTGGTTCATATTAAGTTCTGGGATTAGTGGTTTGAAAGTAACTGTGAAAATCAAGAACTCGTACATAATAGTCGTAGAATTTCTTCAACAATGTTCAACAAAACTTCTAAATTCAGTAATAAGTACCATAGGTTATATTAATCTCAATTTTACGTATAATTCGCTACACATCTCGAAATGCTGGACCGTTAAAATGACAATTTTTCCTTTTAAATATCAGTAACAGTTAACATTGCATAACAACACGGAAGGTATATTGGTCCTTAGATCGACGTAAGTGGTCTGAAACTCAAATTCGTAGATAGATCACGGAAATAAATTTGAAATAATTAGCAGGCTTTATGAAATTTTCCGTAACTGAGGACATAGTTTTTCCGTAGTCTGTCTTGCGACAGGTTAATAACCTCTTCCAAAGCGAGATTTCCACAGAAGGTAATCGTTCAATTTACAGCATCTTCCCTTTTCCTTAAGGACTCCCGCTAGTGGCTTAAGTCTTCTTCCTCGTCCTCCAGTCACACCAGTTTTGCTCTAAATCTTTCCGTCAAAACTTGTTTTAGAAGGCAGTTCCTAGGCATGTTGTGACCAATCCAACTAATCTTCCTTATTTTTGTGTCATTTAGAATATTCCTCTCCTCATTGGCTCTTTGTAATACTTCATTTCTCATCAAAATCGGTCCATCTGATATTCTCCATCCTCCACCAACATCACATTTGAAAACTTTTGCAGTCTTTTGTAATCTACTCCCCGAAGTTTCCAGGTTTCAGCACCGTAAAACCTACGCTTCGAATGTAACAGTTTAATCTTTCTTCCTTCAATTAAATCCAGTTTGCTGGTGAAAGTTGCATTCTTCTTAGTGAATACTGTTTTTGTTGTGGCAACCCTTGATTTAATTTCACTTGTACGTCTTGCATTATTTGTTCTTATACTACTTAATTAATTGAAATATTGCACATTCACCGGTTCTTTTTGTTCTATTATAATTACTAGTGGGGATGGTTGCCATGAGATTCTCTTTAGATTTTATTTTTTCACGTTTCTTTCCATTCAATAGCATACTCAAATTTCAGTCAATCTATCAAACATGCCCTACAACACTGTTTCTTCCTTACTTCGTAGAACAAGTTCATCTGTATATTTCAGAGTCCAAATTATTTGTTCTCCTATTTTGAAGTCTCCGAAACATTCTTTGTAAGTTATTCACTCTAACGTTTGAACAGAATCGGTGACAAAAGGTATCCTTATTTAACTCGTCTCCTAATCTTCACAGTGCTTATTTCCTCTTGGTCCAGTCGTACTACAACACTCCTTATGCATACACAATTCTCTTATCAATCTTCTTTTGCACCAGTCGATACCAGATCTCTTTAGGATTTACTTCAAATTGGTTCAACTTACGTGGTCAAATATCTTCTGCCAGTCTAGGAAACAAGTACACAATTCCTCATATAAGTTCGAAGCTCATTCTGGTATTATTCTCAGCTTTCCAATTGTATTCGCAGTTCCTTTTCCTCTTCTAAAACCAAACTGATCGTATAAGACATATCCTAAGTGTTTCTTGCAATCCGTCCCCTATGTGCCCTCGCTACTATCTTCCTTGTGTGGGCGATGGGACAGAATGTACAACAGCCGCCACATTTAGTAACTTTGATTTCATTTTTTAAATTTTATCATTGTAACTGCAATGAAAACCTTGTGCCACACTCCATTTTCGTATTTGTTGTTGATCGGTAGTGTCATTATTCCGAGACCATATTCAACGTTCATTTCCAGGCACAAAATCATCTTCTATAGCTTGGTTATCTCTCATCACCTCGATAGCTTCTTCTACTTCACTTTGCAAAGTTTAAGGTTTTTTCCCCCCTGTATCTACTTCCCTATCAGGTTCGAATTCAAGGTTGTTTTAGTCGATCGTATTGTTCTGTAACATAATTCTCCTAAATTATTATCTTCTCTTAAATTCTTCAATGCCATTCTCTTGAATTCCATAGTTTTCATTCCAACCTAATATCCTAGTCTTCATGCACATTGAAACATAATGTCTTGTTCTTTGAAATACTAAGATATTGTAATATGATCTCCCAGATTTGTTTGTCAGTAGCTCTTTTCAATTCGTTCCTCTTTCTTCTGTAGCTCTTCGTTCTTTGTTGACACTCTTCGACTCCCTTCGTCCGTCTATTTGACTAATCATTTCTTGTGTAATCCATGGCTTTCTTGTTCTTCTGTCGACTTCCCAAAAAATCACTCATAGTCGTTAAGTCACATTTATTGATTATATTTCCAGGCAATTCCACTATTCCACTTTCGCATTCCACTGTTCAGAGTGTCTTGCACTTTTGACTGATGACTATATAACTTCTGAAAATCCAATCTTGATTTCCTCTCTAGGAACCTTATGATTTTCTTCAATCTAGTGAAGGTGTCTGCAACAATTAAGCTGTGCTCAGAGTCAATTTCTGCTCCTGGAGTTTTCTGCACATTCTACATCCTGTTTCCGCACTGAAAGTTTACAAGTGTATAGTCCAAATGATGTCGAATTCGATCTCCAGAAGCTTATGTTTTCCAGATGTACAATATTGCATTAGATGATCTAAACCACGTGTTGGTGAAAACAATCCATTCCTTTCAGAAAAGTCGATGAGAATTTGACATCTATGATTTCTCCTTTCCAGTCCAAGTATTCGAACAGTGTATCGATATGAATTTTCTCCATCCATCATCCATACTCTCCCATTCTCCCATTACGATTGTGTTCGTCTCACCTTGTCCGCCCTCTTCATGAATTTCTTCAATGATATTGCGCAGTTCTTCCACTTCGTCACTTTCTTACTCCGCTGTTCGAACGTGCACTTGCACTCCAGAATACTTACCTATTCTGCCTTTGCTTTAGAGAATTGGTTCTGTCATTACACGCAATCTTCTTAACAACACTTCTTACCATACTTGTGCACGGCATTATTGCTGTGCTTCTTTCAGCCCCTTCGCTTTCGGATAATTCACCGCAAAATCACCACTTCTTATTTCACCTTGTTCCTTCTACCGACGTTCACTGATACCTAGAACAGACATTGCTTTCTTTTGCATCTCTTTCTTACAATTATCTTTCTTTCTTTCTTGTTTGAGGGATTGTGTGTTTCATGTTTCAATATTGTAGCTATTTTTTACTTCAGTTTGTAATCCTAATTGCTGTAAATCCTATTGAATATTACTTCCTCTGGAATCACTTCTCTCCAAGGATCGTAATGGGGTAGTAGTTCAAATCCGGACTGCTTTTTTTTCTCAGAGGAAGTATCCCGCAGTTTTTCCCTGGTTGTAGAAAGTATCAGAGTACTTGAAAATTTTTTCCTGACAAATGATATACGAAATCTTGCAATTCTTATCCACACAATGTTTTTTTCATGTTAGTGGCACACTGAAGAATGATTAATTTCGTCTGAAAGTTTTTTAAGCCCTCTCAAACAGAGCCTTCCAAGAAAAGGGAACCACAATAATTTTAAATTCCTTACATTTTAAGCCCTAGAATCGTTCGTTGAATTCCTGTCGTAGAAGAAAAAAATTCTTGATTATTCTCTAATAGGCTGAGGTTAAAATACTCCAATTATTTCAGGCGAATAAACTATACCAAGTTAATGTACAATAAATTGATGTCTCCAACTTCAGGCTAAAGTCGAAAAATCTGATGCTGCCAGACATCTGTGTATTGAGCTAAATTGAACAAAGATCACTTGCTTGTTATTATTTTCTCATTCTATTCTTTTTAGTCCATTCCGCAAATAATTTAATTATCTCAACAAATCAGAAAGCTACTACAAAACACACCTCCGAAATAATCACCGCACTCTTGTGTGGTGAATTATTTCAAATATTCATTTCCCCTTCCTAGCTTAATGGTAAGAATTCAGGCTGGTTAAAGGTAATTTCAAGAATAAAGCCCACTGTTTAAACACGCGTTCTGTGCGTGAGTCACTTTTGAAGTTGTTACATAAAGTGATTTTTTATGAAGAATGTAATGAAAAATAAAGAGAGAAGTTTTCCTCGAAGTTAATTATATTTTAACTTTTCTTCAATGCCATTGTTATTCAGCAAAATCACAGCCGTGCAATTAATAAACCCAATCATCCTTGCCAAGGCAATTCGTGTTTCTTTGGAGTCACAAACTAGTGCATTTCCTTTCAAGGTATTTTTTAAAATTCTGTCACTAACTAAAAGTCCTAATTGACGTCTCGAATAAAAGCAGAAGTTTGGGCTATATATATATATAAGGATTTTACTCTCATTCATTTCGGTTGAACATTCCACAAAATGTTCACGTTCTTCTTTAAGCTGACATTGCGTATGGTGTTCATTTCGTTGCAATACCTTGTGAAACAGCAGAACTTACATTAACTGATAAAATTCTTAAAGTTATAAATACACGTATGTCATATGGCTCAAACCTGAGACCGGTGGTGAAGTGAATACGTAAAACAAAATGATGGGCTGCGGCTTTGAGATCCCTGTTCTGCCTACTTTTAAATAAGAATAACTTAATTTAAAAAGTCAAGCACTTTACACGTATAATGCTGTGGGCTTAGGTTCGTATCCATCTAGATAATAATCTATTTAAACTTCAAATTTCTTTAAATACAACACCTAGTTTAGAAGTGGTAAATGCTTACCGACATTTCGGGAAACTTGTCGCTTCCATAGTCGCAGCCACTGGAGGAACTCAACTTTCCTGCAATATTTTATGTATGTGGAAGATTAAATTACAACTTGTATATTTAGTAGTACAGCTTCAAGTTCTTGTATATGTGTTAAAAACGACTGCCACCGGGTGAAAACCCAATTGCAGTTAAATAAATATTATTATTATTATTATTATTATTACGATACAATACAGATACAATTTAAGAAGAATCGTCTGCAGTAGGAATAGACAGGGTACACTTGATATGACAACAGGAACATACTTTCCTTCAGCAAACTATAAACTCTTTCGATCAGGACCGCTCAACAAGCGTTTAATAAGTTTATACTACAGAAAATTGTCGTTCCCTCAAGCGAATTCGTGAATTAGCGTTCGTTACATTGAAACTTTTTCCAGTATATCCCAGCGTCCCACAGGCAGTTTCTGCAAATGTAGTCATCTCCCTCTGTGACGTGTCCTGCAGGTCGACAAGTTTTAATTCGTGTAGAAATTTGCTGTCTTCCATCAGGCACAAATAAGTAAGAATCCTGGACAAAAGTCTTCATGAATTCCGGTTGTTTGGGGTACTTTCGACGGTCATGTTACACGGTTACTAGTAAAGTAACTGACCTTGAAGTCCTTGGTTTTGGGCTTGACCGTGTGTAAGTTCCATCTTGACATTTGCCTGGAGACAGTGCGAAATATCACGAGAATCTTAGCCAGAGTAGCTTTTTTATAGACAGAAATTCGAAACAGGTTTCTAAAATATATGAGTTTTTATCGTTTCCGTTATGGCAAGTTATTAGATGAATGTTTTTGTATTTGGAGAAGAGTAAGCAATTTGTATCACTAAAATTAAACAGATAGTGATAAAGATGAAATATGAAAGATATAAATGCTGAAACAAACCAAAAAATAGGCTGCTCCATAGTTCGGGAAGTTAGTTTCAGAATTTCGCTGCGGAGACTTGCATTCATCCTTAGGTTAATCCTTGTGGCATTTGTGGTTAAGCAAGTGGTACCTGGAAAGGATTTTTAAAAGAGTCTTTACTTTTCAGTATCAACACTGTGCTCAACTAAATTGAATTGTTTCCATCCCGTTGTGTATATACACCAAGTTTTTCATTAAGTCCACCATCTTTACACAACATATATTGTTGCATGCAAAGACAATGTAAACCAATGGGATGCCATAGATACAGCGAGCACTTGTACCTTAATTGATATCAATCTCCTGTAAGCCTGATGATGACCAAGTAAGGCTGAAACATGCAGCTTGTTTAACTAAACTTTAGCCAAAAATATATGTTGTGTAAAGATGGTGGATTTAATGAAAATCTGTGCTCCACGCTCATTACGTTATGTATGACAGACTGAACGTAGTTTAGCATCTGAGAGGTTAAGCAGCACACTTAAAGAAAGGAAAAAAATGTGGTAGGAATAGAAAAAATGGACAAAGAAGCCAAGGGATGCAGCGAGTTCTTTTGATACAGAAGGGGAAACAAAACTGACGGCTCTGAAAGCTCATATGTTGCGCCACTTCGTCTTTGTAAAGATAACTCCAAAGCTAAGTAGAACGCTGGGAAGTCCCTTTGCTGTCATTTGTATTTCTCACACCAAACTCGTCTTCCCAAGGTTTGGCGAAACATTGTTCTAGACAACCGCTTCTTCTTTTTCTCCCATCTCTCTGTTCTTCTCTGTATGCTAAAGTCACGTTGTTGAACACAACAAATGCACTGACAATTCTAGTGTCCACTTAGGCATTTATTGAACTTAAAATTACCAACGGAAAATTTGAGAGTAGTAAAAATATTACGCTGAAACACGCTGACGGATAACATGTAATTATATCTATATTCCTTTATTGGTAGCCAATGTATATAGTGACTGTATCGCTAAGCAGTTCACTTCATTTGTAACAGTTTCCTTTTGGTAACCCAGTGTTTCCATAGCGCACTGTGCGATTTTTTCCACCTTTGTCTAGCCCATTTTTTATTTATGTTTATCTTCATAAAATATGGTAATAATTTACCTTTTTTCTATAATACACCTTTGCATTCAAGACGCAAATCTCCATTTATCTGAAACGATAGTAAATTTTGTATCTTTTCCAAATATTTCAATGTTGTTGATTTGAACATCACAAAATCCACACTCTTTGTTCCTTAAATCCGTGCCTGATTTTCATTTATACAATTTATTGTCTTTTAAACTACTTCACTTGGCTTTCTTTAAGATTTTATTCTTCTGGTATTTTTCTTCTCTACCATTCTGATTTCAGTCTTTCCTATCCCTATATTTTATTGGATCCTACATTCCATATTTATTTCTTCCTATGTTTATTCAGCAAATAATTTCTTAAACCCCTCATCTATTCTGCAAAACATCGATGCATATATTTTAATACCTTGATTTATTAATTTTTATATACTCAACAATGCTGGTGATTAATTAATATAAACACACCTGCTAATATTTTACAAAATTTTAAAAATATTTCGTCAAACAGGGATTCTTTCCTTGAAGTTTACAACATCATTCAAGTTCTCTTGGAAGGAAATTTAACCCTGAGGGATATTTTTCTCTGTCAGGAAATCAAAGTATAATATTAGCTTTAGGTTGCCTCATTACAACAACGTTGAGACACTTGCTCACTCAGCAGTCTCCTTCCTACTTCCCTTGTCTCCCTCTTCTGTTCCTCCTGTCTCGCTTCGTCTATTTCCATTCTCCTATCTCATGATGGCGTGCACTCACGCAGAAGTGAAGAGCAATTTTCATCCGAAATATGAATTTGATTGGATTCCGCACTTTTCTTCTATATGCATTTTGTTGCAGACAGACCTCTTTGCCCCCATTTTCAACGAGTTCCAGATATAAATCCATTTGACACTCTTGTGCCTCATCGCACGATTCTTATCAAATAAATTGTTCTTTTACGCATAATAGGTAAACCCTGATCATTACAACTCCATTCTCAGTTCTTTCGAAGTAATGATTCCGTATATTTAGTCATGATAAGAGAGACAAATGGTGCGTTATCAGAATTTTATCGATAATAGTCTATAGAGTCATCTAGCATGGGAGGGGGTTGCAAGTTTCTCAAACACGCAGTGCCGTATTGTTTCATAAGCGCATGTGAATATGTCACACCCAAAAACACAGAGAATTTGATTCTATATATTGACAGTCCTAATAACTTAAATCTACACTTCATCAGTACTGTGACTTTGCTCTTTCTAATGTTCGATGCCACAGAATATAAATTTGTTGATAATGATCATAACAACACATTTCCAATATTGTAATGCAACAATTCTGACGTAGAATACTAAGAAATCACTAACTCTATGAATCAATATCGTGTTTCTTATCTGATGGAAGACTAGAAGCAAAAAAAATTACTCTCTTGGAAATGATACGCATTCGAAAGCAAATGTTCATAGGTATATTTTAACAAGAGCAAGAATGATACGCAATTATATTTCTATATTAACATCCTTATCGCTCCTTGGGTAGTATACATACGCTATCTGGTTTTGAGTTATCCTTAGCAGTGTTTGTACAGGAACATGAAAATATCACAAAAATCGTCTAAACAAATACTTAAATTACTCTTCATATATATTCATATCCTAAATAATACCATAAAATGTAAATAAATAAACGTGCATGTAAGAATATTTCAAGATGGTAAGATAAAATTTGATAGAAAATGTAATTTGTTGTAAAAATTTAAATGCACTCTCTTGTACAAAACTGGTGTGTTATAATCCAGGTGGAAGTCTGAGGTCACAAACAGGGAGGCACACGACATATTTATTACGTAATGCAAAGTAGGAGTGATAAGTATGCAGAAAATGCGAGGATTTACTAGGGACAAAAATCCTAACCAATGTATAATTATTTTACACATTAATTCACAGAAAATCCATTCAGTTATGTAGTTTAGGATGGAGTTATTGGGTACAATTCATAGGAAGTCCGAAATTTTGTAGGTGAAGTAGCAGAAGTGAGTGAATAGAAAATATTGAGATTATTACTCATTAAAGGCCCTTCCTGAGTCTATAACTGCTCAGATATCCATAGATTTTCTTACGTGTTTTAGATCCATTAGAAGAATACTCTATTGTACTCACCTCAGCAAATAACAAAAATCATGAGTGAAAAAACCATTTCACCCTCTGCAGAACTATTTCTTCGAGCTCAATTTTAATATCATCCTCCATTTCACGCTACGTTCCTACTAAGCTAACAGTTAAAAAAAACTGATTGTTTGGGATTTGTATGACCTGATTCTGGATAGTAACCAAAGAATGACCTTTGTTTAAAGTGTTTTCGATCATTTGGCTTTTGTGACGGAAATTTGTTGACATGCCCATGAAGGGAAGCAAACACAGGTAACACACTTTCAGACGTGACCTTCGCTGTGGAAATTGATATTAGCTTTAAAACATGAAAATAATGCCAGAAATCGATGTCATTTCCCCATTTTGGAGATCGTTATCGATTAGAGGCCTTAGAACACTGACACTTTCAACATGATGTAGTAAGATCAAGTTCTGATGCTTCATTTATCCCTCTTCCCATAACGGTGTCCTTTACATGGAAACTAATGACGACGCTAAAACTGCATTAAAACTGTCCACCAAAACACGATGAGGTGACCACAGACTACACAGGTGATCTTAATAAACTTCCGTAATCATCAAAATACTCTCTCTCATATACGTAGGGACTTTTGCGGGAAATAATTACAGCTTTCCTTAGAACGAATGTTTGCACCTTCCACATATGTGACGTGCATGAAAATAACCACAAGTATTGCAAAGATGCAATGAGGTGAATTCGTTCTAGTGTATCTTCTGAATAAATGTCATAACACTGATTTATAGGTAATTTGTGACATGAAAAGACTATGATGCAATTTTTGCCAAACTAGGTTTCAACTATGTTTGAAAAGATATCTCTAATGTGCTTGTTCCTATTGTCTCAATCACTAAATGTTAACTACAACTCATGTGTGGATACTCAAATACAGGATGGGGCATAAAGATCTCCCACTTTTCGAAGGGTCACTGTGCGGGCTGTAGTGGTGGTAGAGAGGGGGTGGTAGTGTCATGCGGTTGGTTATCCTCTGCCATTGTCAATACCCATGATGGGCTGGACCGGTGAACATCTGGGCTTTGTTGTTGAAGCGTATTATGAGAACAACCGTTCTGTGATAGCGACGCAGAGAGCATTGAGGCTCACTTCCACTTCAGTGGAGCCGTAAACAAGCAGAATTTTCGCTAGTGGGCTGAACGTATCCCTTGTGAACTCCACGAACGACCGTTTAACTCTCCTTGTGTAACTGTTTGGTGTGCAGTTGCCGAATTTGGTGTGATTGGCCCGTACTTTTTGAGGAAGGTTGTGCAACAGTAACTGTGATCTCCGACCGGTACGTTGAAATGCTGGAGAGCTTTCTGAGCCCCCAAACTGGACGATATGGATACAGAAGACGCGTGGTTTCAACAGGACGGGGCCACAGCACGACGTTCGCTCCGAGTGTTGAGGGAAATGTTCCCTGGGCGTTTGATCACTTTAAGGGGAGACGTGGAGTGGCCGGCACGGTCACCAGATTTAAGCCCGTGTGACGTTTTCCTTTGAGTATACCTAAAGGAAAAGGTTTTCAAAAATCGTCCTCGATCTCTTGAGGATCTGAAGGAAAGGATCCAACAGGAAATCGACTCCATTCCGCCTGAGCTAACTCAGAGTGTGATGAAGAACTTCCGGGAACGTCTTCAGCAATGTGTTGCCAACGACGGCCGCCGTATGTCTGATATGATTTTTAAGACCTATTAAAAAAACTCTTTTTAATATACTTTTCAGAAATATATTCAATTTTGTTTTTAGATGGCTTCTTTCATTTTTATACCTCTTCTAAAAGTGGGAGATCTTTATGCTCCATCCTGTATTAACATTGCACTTAACGCAATATTTGATTTACGTTCCTGCGTTGCAGCCTAAACAATAAGCTAAATGTGTTCCTTAATGCCAAGCTGGAGTTGAATTACGAATCGATATGTTATAAATAAAATTGTCTAAAAGCCTTGCAGATTTTTCCCCCCCCCCCCAAAAAAAAACCAATCCTAAATGTAACCTATTAAAATATATAAGGCAAAAGATACTTGGAACATCCGACTACAAATAATTTGCGACTATGATTCGCGTCCGAATTTAACCCACTGAGTGGGTAATGAAGTTTCGGAGGGACGTTCTTGCTGCATCTTTAGGATTAAAGATGCTTCAGACTTTAAGGTGGAATGTACGTTCTTCCGAAGCGCTGACACCCACATTCCTGGCAAAAATACTGTGTCACAACCCAGAAGCCTGCAAAATGAAATTCCACCAGTATGAAGACCTCAAGTTATTGTATAGGCGTATGCTGTTTGTTACAACGTCAGTACTAACAATGATAAAGTTCCATGGTCACAAATACATCATTTCGATAATGTTACTTAGTCCACTAGTTTCATTTCTTCTGGAGATGCTAACAGATTCTTATCTAGTTTAAACGCAGCCGCATTTGATGTGACTCACATGCTCATTACAGTATTTACAACAGCCCACTACAGGCCCATTTTATGAGCCACATTTCCCCAACCAAATTCCTCCTTACATTTCTTTAAGATGAATAATTTAATCTCACATCCATGTTTCAATAATAATGCCCACAGTTCAGATTCTCCATCCAAATAACACATATATTTATATTATCTCCCATATAAGCTACATGCTCAGCCTCATATGTTCTCCTCAGTTTGAACACCTTGACAATATCCGTCTACCGTGTCTCTTAAACAGTAAATTTTGATATCCCTTTTTTGTAGCCACTACAGAGGAATCTAAGCGTTCACCTGCACCCAGGGTCGGAATTTCCCCCAATAATTTACAACGCATAAGAATACGTACATTCTCACTTGTCTCAAATATTATTACTACTATTCGCTGTCTAAAGAGGAGTGGCCTAACGTCTTCAAATCTCTGGGACGCACAGAAAACACTAAAGTTCTCGGGTCACAAGATGTGTCTGGTACACTGACGTGAAACAAAGACTTAAGGCATGTACTGCTAAGTTAAGTGCTTTGGAAACCTCGAAAGTTTATACTAATACCCTTTATAGATAACAACTCTGTAAGAAACAAGATTGCTTTGAACCATGCAAATTCTAGTGGCAATTATAAGTGCCACTTTCTCTCAAATATTATTAATTTTATTAGACACTGTTTATGTACGTACAGCAAACTTTCATGTAAAGTTGTTCCATCCAACACCATGGACATTATTAAATAGTTGTTTGAATTTACAATTCCTCTCATTCTTAACCTCATTTGTAAATGCGAGTTCTCTTTGAATAGGAGGCTAGATTAGACCTATAGCCTTGGTAGAGAAGGTTAAACTTCTTTTGACCTGCAGAGTTTGGAACTCCAAAACCGTCTGCCTGTAAGCTAGGCACTATAAAGACATAATTCTGCCGGCTGCGTGGTTTAACTATAAATTTTGGCGATTCCTTGAAAAGTAGGTCTATTATATATTTATTATTTTCTAATGGAGAAGGATTATCTTTTCAGTGCAGTAGAAAAGACATGTAGATAAATTTGGTGAATATTTATGCATGCTACGTGTCTCATACATCCACGTTTCTTCCTAAGAAGTTATGTATGTTGATGTCAAGAAAGAAGAAGCTTGATGTCTATTTCAGAAGGGTTTTACATGATTGTCAAATAGTTGATTAATTATACGTATATAATTTTCGATATTTCCATTTGTCTTAGCAGTATATGGTACAGGCCATACATCCGTCCAGGAATGGAAGGTAGTTGGATTTAATGGAAACGACAGAGTAAGCTTTTATAAAATTGCTCTTAAGTGATATTCGAAGCAAGTCAGTTTCTCAAACGACGTGTATATAACAGAGAATAACTTTGGTAATGAACACTGTCCAGGATTTTGATGTTTTGCTGACCATGCATCTCAATATAATTTTAGTAATTAACCAACTTGATGCACAAAATTTTGTTTTATAATAAGTTTATTATATGTCTCTATATGTTTCGAACACTATCCTCATCATCAGGAGGTCACAATTGTATTATACAGCATCTGGTATCATCACACTGAAACAAGTAAGTGGTTTAAAATTACAAAATACAATTCTATAAATGTGGGCACATAGTAGTAAAATTTATGTGCGAATTTTTCGGGTGTGATTACTGTGTATTAATTTCTATAAACATGTTATGTCATGTAGAGGTTATGTTATCCAGTTGTTAACCTTATTAGAAAAGTACTATGTCTGTTTACATGTTATGAATAGGTAGACTCAGCAAACATAAATGTAAACAGACATAGTACCTTTTTAATAAGTTTAACAACTGGATAAACATAACCTCTACATGACATAACATGTTTATAGTAAGTAATACACAGTAATCACACCCGAAAAATTCACACATAAATTTTACTGCTATGTGCCCATATTTATAGAATTGTATTTTAGTAATTCTAGACCACTCACTTGTTTCAGTGTGATGATACCAGATGCTGTATAGTAAACTTTTGACCTCCTGATGATGAGCACATAGTGCTCGAAACATGTAGAGGCACTTAATAAACTTATTATAAAACAAGAATTTGTGCATCAAGTTGGTTAATTACTAAGACCGTCCAGGATATTTTATCTAAAGCGTCAGGCCTAATGTTGATGCTACTGGAAGAACACAGAAAAGAAGTCTATAAATTTCATTGATTGGTTTAGAATTTAGAAAGGAAAGTGAAATACGTTCCTAGAAAAAGCAAGGGAAGATAATAGGGCCAGAGAGGGTGAGGGAAAGGCAGAAAAGAGACTAGCATTAGGAGAAACACGAGTAAAAGATAAATGTTCCGCTTCAAGGCTGAGGTACGGCTGAACAGTTGGATACCACCAGCATCCATGATACTGCTCTGTGGGATTAATGAATTAGCAATTGGATCACACTGTGGGGACTGTAAGACCGTGACGTAAACCCTCGGATTGAATGAAAGAGATGGATTTGTCTAAAGAATGGTGTTGTGAGATGGAATAAAACAAATTTGCTGAATGGCACCATGTAAAGTTCCAATGGTTCGGTTAAACATTTGTAGTTTGCCTGGTGACATCAAAATGTTGATTGTTCAGTCGTTAAAAAGGTGATTCTTTTTGTCATCTTCTGTAAGTAAAGTATCGGAAATAGCAGATAGCAGTATAAGTATATTCTGCAGAGTACTATATTGTGAAAATGAAATCCTGTAGCGAAAAATTTAAACTTAAAGTTGTTAAATTCTAGAATTTAACAGTGTTTTAAGTGGAAATTCAATCTCTCTGGGATGTTACACGATGTCTTATGTTAAATAGTTACCGAAGATTCGAGGCATTGTGGTGACTTCTTGTCCACTCGGTGAAATGAGAGAATTTATGAACCTGAGAAAAAAAAACTGAGATCTTCAACAGGTCGATAGATATTTAGCAGCCGGCACCACTTAACACCGTTGATGACTTTAATCTCCAAACTAATCCCTTGCTGTATAAAACCGCTGTGGTTGTTATTCGTTAACCCGTTGGAATAGTGTTTATTTAATTCATGGGTGCTGTGAGACCGAGTTCCTTGTTATTGCTGCCGCTAAAGAGGTTATTTTATCAGACACAGACGACGGAGAGGTGAATGGCCCCATAATGACTGACAGGGTAAGACCAAAGCACTCAGCGATAAACCCGTCGCAGTAACATTTATTACACTACACATCCAACACGTGGATCATAGACGGGCATCCGCAGTGAGAATTTTGTGGAATGACATATGGCGCCTACAAACGCTGCGATAACTGTGGATTCTGCCCGTTTTAAAATCAAAAATATGTTGCGTTTTTTTAATGAACTTGTTTCGTATAATTCTCAGAACAGAAAACAATAATTTGTCTACACGTCATCAACAGATTAGACGTTATGAAGACCACAAATTTTGGGAGCAATTGGTGCACGAAAAGCAGACGTCAGAGCTTCCTTTAAGATCTGTAATGTCTATTAGTGACAGGGCCAAATTCCTGCCGCTCATTAGAACTTCTACATTCCGGTAGAAATGTCGACTCATAATTAAGCACTGGCAACGTGCGCTGCCATTTACTTAGGTTAGAAATAATTTATTTTATTATATACGAATAAACAATAGCCGAAATAATGTAAATGTTTAAGCATCTAAATACTCCTCTTATACTCAATTATTATACCAACCACTGCACATATATAACATTTATAAAATTTTACACATTAAAACACAACGACATGTTTCGGTCCTAGGACCATCATCATTCTGTGCTTCGTTGCGTTGCAACGAAGCACAGAATGCACATCCGTAGCAGGGCACTCTTCGCAACATAACATTACATAACACGGCATGCTGCCACAATACCTAACTGGTAGAGCGAAATTAATGTGACTTTTTAGAGTGTGTCTTTAGCAAGGAAGATATGGCTCCCTGATGATGGTCGTAGGACCGAAATATGTCGGAGCGTTTTAATGTTTTAATGTGTAAAATTTATAAATTTTATATATGTGCAGCGGTTGGTATAATAATTGAGTAACTCGACAACATGCACGGTATAACAGTGAAAATAATCCTCTTGTAGCTAAAATTTAACTCTGTTTTCCATGTCCTAGATAAATTTAATTGCATGATCAAAATTATTATTAAAGTTACAGAAATAATTGGCTTCCTTTAGGCAGGCGCTTTTTATAGCAAATCCCCACGTTCTGGAGCTGAAGTAAAAGCTTACGATTTCTGTGTTCTAATAAGATATACTCGGAGCCAATTATAATTATTTCAGGACACTGTGAAAGCATGGCTTCACGTATGCGTGTATTGGAAAATCATAAATTAGTGGGAGTATTTGACAGATGTCATCTGTATATATTTTGTGATCTTACCTTATCGGCTACAGAATATTCTGAACTTGTTAAAAAATCTTTGATATACGATAATATGAAGTAGATAATGATGTGGTTTAATATATTTTTTAAATTCTTCATGTGTCAATAATAAAATATATAATTACTTAAAAATATCTTTATTGAGGCATCACAATTAATATTTTTGTAATATTAAAGCCATTTGAATGGATGTGCAATCAAGTTAATTGGTTTAAATTAAGCATACTAGAAACCTACCAAAAGAGTAATTTGAAACAAACGTAATTCCCCATATTATGAGACCCGGAACACGATAGAAAAATATATATGCGCTTTTAAACTGTATTAGTTTGAAAGTTTTAAGTGACTATTTTTCATTGAAAATGGAATGAGGGAACATACACTTTATTCAAGATATCAGTACTGCTCCTTATAACAATATATCACAGAAGAGAGCTGAATACTTGGTAAAGGAAGTATGGCGTATTTCAGTAAGGTAACACAAAAAGTAACAATTAAAAACCAGGCTACGATAAATGTTGCAAAATGAGGTACACACCAAATTCTATTAAGTGTAACGAGACATTAATTGTATGTACATGTCGTGAAGTTGAAATTCATGCGTAAAAACACAAGCATACTCCCCTTCTTAGGCAATATTTAAGGGCCGGACGACCGATTGCAAGTCAAATTTTTAGCAAATCTTAATTCGGTATACATATAAGGAAAGCAATGTGTTCGTAGAAGAGAGTCCAGATAAAACCAAAACTCCAAAACACTGGAACAGGATCAACTACAAAATGACCGACACTCCCTCCGCCCTTGCCTGTGTTCTTCCGCATCTTTCTTCTCGCTGTGCTTCCGTTACCGAAATAAAAACTTCAGCGCTCTTAAATAATGTTATAACTTGAATTCTTCCAAAAGACTTTAAAATTTCGTAAGTAGGACACACCCCACACTGGAACAACTACGTATATGTAAAGGCTTGTGTTTCTCTTAACGTATTAAAAACCCCTTTTCCCAAAGAATCTCGATGGTAAACTCAATTGAAATCTGGATTGAAGTGTTTTTTTTTATTTCACTCTTACAAGCAATCTGAATCATTACTAAACCTTAGTGCATTAATCAAATTAAGGAGGATAGATGGACAGTGCATGCACAAAGGAAAGGAGAGAATGACCAATAGAGTGAAACTACTGTAGAGCGCCACTCACTAATAGCTCCCGTGAAAGTAACATTACTATTACGCAATAAGTAGCTTGATCGCCATAATTGACACACCATCATAAATTGCCGTAATAAAAGAGTGGTGTTGAATTGGAGTTTAACAGTACGTACAAAATATTGCCTCAAACATCAGGTTTTAAGAAACTACCTGCAAGACCTGTATATAGTTAAAAGAATAATACTAAAAAAACCGTAAGCAAAATAGTGTGAGGATTGGGAATGTTTTCATTCGTTCTGGATGGCCAGAAGAAACGAATTTTTATGATATTGTATTTTATATGGAAGCAAAGTTTTGGCCTTTAGGAAAAGGATAAACAATTTTTGACTTAAATCGAGATAAAAGTTTTCATAAGAACAACCAGTTGGACCATTTTTGATCACAAAATAATGAAGAATTTTTTTGAAGATTTGTAAGAATAACCAGCTAACTAGAAACTGAGAAGATGAAAATAAAATTGGCTACGACATGTAACAAGAATGAAAAACGACAGGTTGCCAAAATTAATGTTGAATTATAGACCAAATGGACGAAGACGACTTGGAAGGCCTTTGAACAAACTATTAGACAAGGCCGAAATAGGTCCATCAAGGCCTAACCCGTGAGGGATGCTGATGCTGTTGCTGATAATGATGATTATAATAATAATTATTATTATTATTATTATTATTATTATTGTAACGAAATTTCGTTCTACATAAAGGCAGTAAAAGCTACGTAACAAAATATTTATGTTTTTATAAATTTAGTGTTACTGATATAGCTTACAGAACACATAGACCTTACGTCACTATCGTACACAAAGGAGAAGGAAATTCCTGTTACTGAGAATATTCTCTATACAGAGTTCTGCAGTATTGATTTTTACACCCTGCTTGTATGTGAACTTATTCTGCAGTTCAGATGTAATTTGCATACTGTTTAATACAAAGGAATTAGACAGCAAAGGAGAACGTGCACGTATACAATTACGGGTATATGAGTCTATAGCTGCAAGGCTCAGAGTATGTAACGATTCAGAGGTGTGACACGAAATCTGGGGAGTGCGAACGGTAATAACGGTAATAATTGTCTCAGTTAAGACTGATATCTTATGGGATGTGACGCCATTTAGTCTGGTAAAGTGTTAACAAGGGTTTGGAGCATGCACGGTTTATACTTTCCGGACAGAAACAAAGTTTACAGACACTCTATCGAAAACCTCCAACGAACTGCATAGCTTCACATAATTGAAGTCAGAGGTAAAGTTCTCGTCCTATAACTTTACAAAACCCTACCAGACTTCACGGTGACATATCATAGAATATCACATTTCTGATAAGTTATTCACCCAGCTTAAGGAACTAGTGAGATACTTTAAAGAACACGTTATTGAAACTTTAGATTTCTTACATTCTGGACATTTCTGGAGAGGCCGAGGAAATATTAGCCTAAGGGGCCAGATAAGATGCTCTGAAACTTAGGTAAGAAATTGCCAATTCTCCCTACGTAATGATCCAGAAGAGCGCAAGTGTCATCTAATTGAAACTTAATAATTAAGCTTGCACACTTCTGAATTAAAAATTTTATTTTAGATCATAAAGGAACATATTATTATCACCATCGTCATTTAAATAACTCACAATTGGCCACTTGTTGATACACACTCCTAGAAGTTGCTTTAATGGTCTCGCCTGGTTTCTTCTGTCTTTTGGTCTGTAGTTTTTTATTACACCTGTAATCTATGACAAAACTTTCATTTACGAGTCGTGTTTTGGGGACAATTATTCCCGCTTCTTTTTGTGAGACTTTCCTTGAAGGACTTCCCTGAATGGGTTACAAGACCAGAAGAGTGTATGTCCAGTGGTAGCCTTTGGACAGGCATGTTCTGGGATGACATTTTCTCCACTCCTGATGAAACAGTTATTCTACAGCGACTAGGGGTTCATTGCACATGTACACAAGCATCTCTCAAAAAATGGTAGGAAAGTAGAATGTGGGAGTCATAAAGCAATATTTAGTAAAAATAGTTTAGTATTAAAATTTTGTAAATTTACAATTTGTTTCAATTATCAGTAACTATTTTTTTACAAAAGCGCTACAAACGATAATTAAGTAAAAGAAACAATTAGTGGGTTCTGGAAATTACAATAAGATTTAGGAAACAGTTTACACTGGGTGAGTTTAGATACTGCATCAAAATTAGGCAAGCAAATAAACTAATATTTTTTGCATTCCAATTTGTTGTGGAATAAAAAAAAGGATACTTATTATATCAGCTTTGGCATTTAATAATATCACATGCAGGTACATCTTTTTCAGAAGGATTTAGAAGGAGCTTTCAATACTTGCTGTTGTATCCATGACGTACAGATATTTGTAATAAGATTAAACGTTAATAGCTTTCTAAATGAAGACGCTTGAAACACGTTGAAATCACAAATAAGCAGTTGTATTATGACATATATCTCTTATCCAAGTGTTCAAGGATTACGGAATTGGGACACATTTTAAAATTTTATAGTCAATATTAATAATTTTTAATCAATCCCTATTTTCTCCAGGGCTCCATACCATCGAGTTAATTGTAAATTCATTAAGATTTTAAATTTCTGTGTTATTTACTTGCATCATATTCTGTAACAAAAAGGACTTTTAATTTTCTTCTCAAAGTGCATTTACGATTTTTATGTTATTCTCGAAAGAAAAGATTATTCTCTCCGTACAGAACATTAAGAATTTTATTCAGTGTAATAGATAAGCAATGTACGTATTTCCTATAAGTTAGGAACAGAAATTTAAAATGTTTTTTGGGTATAATTCCTACAATTTTAAAATAGTAGTCTAAAGAACAGAGCAGTTAATAAGCAGCTCCCTTCTCAGACTCTTGTTTCCAAGACTCTCAACATTTCTATTTCTGAGGTTGTTAAAACGAGTTGCATTAATATTTCTCTAATTATGTTAGACTTACTACTCATAATTATATCTAACTCCTTGTCTTCAACATTTTTCATTTCCTTAAGTAATTGTACTGAACATGGACGTACGAATTTTTGTCATGTACTATTAAATTTACAATAATGTCCTTTCAAATTCTGTTGCATTCAAGAATAATCTAATATTTGGTGTAAGTCTAAATTAATTGCGCATCCGTTGGTGAAAGTGACATAAAACAGACTCGAAAGAAATAAAGTAAAATTACGTTAATGAAACTTCTTCACTCAGTAGTAATGAAAACGTCGCAGATTCGTGCAAAATGCGCTTACACAAACCTAGTTGCTTATGACATTTTAGCTCAGGTACGAAGTTAAATTTTTAAATCCTTACATTGAAGTAAGAACAAGATGTAAAATCCCATGCAAAAATCACAGTTAAAGAAAATTCGTTTCACTACAGCAACCCCAGACTAATGGAGAAACCTCTGGAAGCTTATAATGGACCAGTAGACAAGAATAATGTAGTCATGCCTGCTGCTCTACTGCCACTATGTAAGGCTTGATTATCTGGAGGAGATAAATCCTCCCAGTAAGATATTCCAGAACAGAAGAGGTTTATATTTTACTGCAATTTACAGTGTAATGTATGCATTAAGAATGATTCCTTTCATTCATTTCTCGTGCTTCATTTCCTAAAATGTTTTACACTGCAGCGGGAGAAGAAAGAAAAAAATACTCTTTTCGGTGCCAAATGCTTCGCGCGTCAAGAATATGTAGAAATTTTAACTTCACATTTTTAATTCGAGTCACTTGATATTACTAAAATGCTTGAACTTCTAGGAATTTGAGTATAGCGTCCTAATTATAAATATAAATGTTTATTAGTACGTATATAATATTTAACAGTTGTTAATTACGGTTTCACAAATTGCAATTGCAAATTTTCAGAGAATTTTAACAGCCAAATTCTTAATATAATGAGAATACTGTATGTTGTGTTTGTTTAATTACGAATGCGCAACTGATACCACAAATTTTCATACCACGAAGAGTTCCATGACCTGTGCTGTGCAAAGAGAAATATTAAATAGGCAAACAGAATTTTATACGGAACTTTTAAAGAAAAGAGTGAGACTTCTTGTCAGCTATAAACACAGATGAGTGCATGGCATTAAACTGGAGCAAATAGAAGTGTAATGAGATTTATGGGTGTAGATTGGCTTCATCTGGCTTGCGATAGTTACTTGTAATGGGCTGTCTGTTGAAGGGGTTATAAATTTTCTGATCTGTAAGTCAAGGTTTTTCCTCAAGGTTTTTCCTCGAAAACTGAACGAATGAGACAATTACGCATACTGCATTTACTGTTTTATACAGATTAAACACTAGGACAAATTACAGGATTACATAAAGCAGTTTGTTGCAAAATATAGACTGAATACCTCGTAATAGATTGCCGAGGATTATACAAATTACAGACCAAAAGGCAGAATAAACCAGAAGAGACAGTCCAAGAGACATCTATATGTGTGAAACAGGAACAGGTCAGCAAGTGTTCCAACTCCATATTAGCTAGACAATGATGATGATGATGATGAATCTTTAGGACTCTGACTCTGACTTCCTTTGCAGACATGACTGTGTAACTGGTTTTTTTGTGCCTTCTGTACGTAAAGGCCTTTCGACTGGCCGATGGCTTGTCCAAGAGTTCCTACCAGGAATGAACGTACAAACGTTGTCTACGGTTATGATTTGACCTGTTCTGCGTCGCTGGTAGAGGAATGAGTTAGTGGAATGTGATTGAAAAGAACAGTCCCATTTGCCTTTGTGTACCGAACGTTGCTTGTTTACTAACTGGATTTAGAACCCAGTGAGAAAGAGGCGAATATCCGTATGCATAATGGTACGGCATGGAACACTGTAACATACTTGACAGCAAGATTCAGAAGGCCAGTAAACGCAGGCTCTGGACCTCATTTGCCATGCAGTGAGATGAGAGATGTGCGTCTGAGCTAAAGTTAACTTCTTGAACACGGCTCAGGACCAACGATTAATAACATTTCCACCAGAAAAATCAATCAATTATTCCTGAAAATAGAACCGGCGCCAATTGTCCATTTAGAAAACTTCAGACTGCTCAGTAATAATAAATGGTCAGAGTCCCTGAACTCGCTTGTAGCCTAAGACAATAATATAGATCATAAATTCATTGTCACACCAATGGGCAGTTTGATATATTTTCACACCTAAATCTATGGCTTGCTTCCGTAAACAAAGCTTCAACAGAGACATTCCCACAAAAGAAAAAAGTTTTCTTCTCGTGGTTGTAATATCCACACTATAATCGAAAGGAGAACTGCATGTTTTTGAGAACTAAGTTCTGGTAATTATACATTCCCATTATAAATTCATTGATTCCGGGAGGTAAGAGTGTTCCAACCACACAATGACGAGACATGTTTCATCAAATAGTTCAAGTCTTTGAAGGCTGTGTTTTGTGCCCTCAGCGGGAACCATAATTAGCTGCAGCCTAGTCCAAGTGTGAGGATTAATAATAGTACCTTCGAGAGGGTGGAAAAGTTTAAATATATGGGAACAAATTTAACACAACAAAATTCAATTCCGGAAGAAATTAAGAGAAGATTGAGGTTAGGAAATGCGTGCTATCATTCGGCGCGGAATCTTTTGTCTTCAAGGTTGTTATCCAAAAATTTGAAGATCAAGATATATAGAACTATAATTTTGCCTGTTGTTTTGTATGGGTGTGAAACTTGGTCGTTGACATTGAGGAAGGAAAGGAAGCTGAGGGTTTTTGAGAACATGGTGTTGAGGAAAATATTTGGACCTAGGCGGGACGAGGTAACGGGGGAATGGAGGAAATTGCATAACGAGGAGTTAAATGATCTGTACTCCTCAACCAATATTGTGCGGGTGATAAAATCGAGAAGAATGAGATGGGCTGGGCATGCGGCGCATATGGGTGAGGAGAGGGGGCGTATAGGGTCTTGCTGGGGAAACCGGAGGGAAATAGACCACTGGGCAGACCTAGACGTAGATGGGTGGATAATATTAGGATGAATCTCCAGGAGGTGGGATGTGGGTATATGGACTGGATTGGGCTGGCCCAGGATAGGGACGGGTGGCGGACGCTTGTGAGTGCGGTAATGAACCTTCGGGTTCCGTGAAATGCGGGGAATTTCT
>Ga0123352_10000917_pt1 | contig 37586 bp, 34 predicted proteins | sample TergutLab28metaG_FD_89700 | JGI IMG/M metagenome (GOLD analysis project Ga0123352, IMG submission 89700) | Labiotermes labralis P1 segment gut microbial communities from Petit-Saut dam, French Guiana - Lab288 P1 | ecosystem: Host-associated > Arthropoda: Insects > Digestive system > Gut ... | reverse complement strand
TGTTTGTGCCACATTTGCACAAAGCTCGGCTTTGTCATTTTGTACCAAATAGTGTTTTGTCATTTTTTGGATTGCTTGCTCTTTAGTTTTGCCTTGGGTAAGCATTGCGCTAATCAATTTAGCGGGACGTATGCCTGTAAGCACACCCCAAGGAGGTTTGTATCCCGTGTGTGCAGTTAGTGCATCATAAACAGCCCATGCTGCGGCATTATGTAAGTTTAATGAACGACAAAACACATCGCCTGTGGGAGTGGCATCATTATAGAGCTGTACAAGAATGCTTGTATTATTTTTTTCCACAGTAATACAAAGCCCATGCTGGGGCAATTTCTTCACTATATCAAAGCTCGTTAGTTGGAAAAAAACTTGTGCCATAGTTTGTACGTCATTATGGCTAATTCCATTGTCAATAATAAATTTCATACTTATCACATCATAGACATTGCCCACTGTATGAGCAACATCCAGCCTAAACCTAATCCCATAGCACCCCAAAAGCCCCCAGTCAATGCCTTTGGCTTTGCTTCTCCATTCTCAACTGCTTGCATATAGGTGTTGGTAATAACACCTTCATCATTGTTGCGCTTCAAATTATGGCGTTTATAAGCGATGTAAATTATTATAAAAATGCCCATAGCAATAGCGGCAAAGACGGCAAGCCCAAAAAACACAAACAAATACTCTTGCCACTCGTATGAGCTTTGCCCTGCTACTTGGGTGGTCTCTTCTAATGCATCAGTATTGACAAATCTCGTTAATAAATAAGGAATTAAAATGCCCATAATATTCACTACAAAGTGGCACAAAACTGGTGCCCAAATAGACTTTGTGTAATACATCATATAACACATAATGAACCCAATTACAAACGCATACGAAAATTGGTTAAAGTTTTGGTGCAATGCACCAAAAAACAATCCATTAATAATAGCGGCAACAAATATCTTGACTTTTTTAAAACCCGAAAAAATTATGCCCCTCATAGCGACTTCTTCAAAAATCGAGGGCAGTATGGGGAATAAGATTAGCATAATCAAAATACCGCTCTCATACTGCATGTTTTCCATGGTTTCTGCCAAATGACTGCCAAAAAATAGTGTTGTTACAAAGTTTAGCAAAATGACAAGGGGGTATAGAGCAATAGACATTCCTACTATCATTGCAATATTTTTGACACCCAGCTTGCGCATTGGTAAAATTTGACGAATGCTTTTTCGATGTATAATTAAATATATAGCGCACGGTACGCCAATATAGACAACTTGCGTTATCACTAACCCAAACCAGCTAGGCATCGATGGCTCGCCGAGCATGATTATAATTCCTAATTGCGCAAATGAAGCTACAATTAAAAATATCATTAAAATAAACATGAAATTGTTTGACTTATCTGGCGATAACATGAAAGCTCCTTCAATTACTAATTTATAGATGTTATACTTAAAATAAGTATAACATCTGATTTGCTACGCAAATCTGACACCTCCTTCGGCTTCGCCTACGTCGGTGTCGGTCGTTCATTCAACTTGAAAACGCTTTAACACTTCGTGTTAGTGTTTACAAGTTGATTCACTATAAGTTCATTTCACTATGACAAAAGAATATCATAAAACTGTATTGTTTGCAAGTGATGATTTTTTGATTGACAAAAAGTCTTGACTTTGATATAATTGCTCTTGGTGATTTTATGGACAAAAAAACAATGAATCTTGTATTATCAGCACTTTTTATAGCCTTGGTTTTTATAGCCACGGCTTTTTTGCGTATACCTTCTCCGGATATAACGGGGGCTGGACAAGTGCATTTGGGCACAACCATCGTTTTTATTATTGCATTGGTTTTTGGACCAAAAATGGCAGCTATATCTTCTTTGGGCATGGTTTTATTTAATCTTGTTTTCTCTCTTGCTCCTTGGGCTCCAATTAATTTAATTAGCCGCCCTATTTTGGGTTTGATTTTCGGAAGCATCTCGCATTTAAAGGGTGCAAGCGGAAAAAATCTTTGGCTTAATATCCTTGCTGCTATTGCTGGCGGGCTATGGCTTATTCCGTCTATGTATGTCGGACAAGTCATTATGTTTGGTGTTCCTTGGGCTGTGCCGATGGCTTTTGTGCCAAACAATGCAATGCAAATTGTGCTTGCCATTGTTATAGGTTTGCCAATTGCTACAATAGTTAATACTAATTTTTCAAAGTTAAACAAAAAATAAGGGATGTTGTTTTAACATCCCATATGGTTATTTTATGTTTTTCCCTAAAACCAACATTTTATTACACAAATCATTGATAACAGATTCACTATGAGTTACAACAATAAGCATACATCCCCTTTTTGTCTGTACTTTTTTTAAAGTTTCAATAATTCGCATTTCTGTATCATGGTCAAGCTCTGACGTAGGTTCATCAAGAATAAGAATATCAAATTCACAAGCCAAAGCCCGCGCCAAACCAAGACGCTGACGTTCACCCGAAGATAAATTAACTGCATTTTCTTCAATATTTAAATGCTCCAAGGCGCAAAGCTCAATAATCCTTGTCATTCTTTCGTCGCTGATTTCTTTGCCGAATTTAATATTTTCTTTAATGCTATCGTCAAAAACAAAGATTTCTTGACTAACTATTGTAACGCGCTTTAAATAACTCTTTTCTGCAATGTCGTGCAGGTTAATGCCATTTACAAGTACCCTGCCCGAAGTGGGAATTACTTGACGTTTTAGCATTCGCAAAAATGTGGTCTTGCCGCCGCCAGAAGGTCCGACAACTGCAATAGCATCACCAGATGAAATGGAGAAATTTACGTATTCCAAAATTGGGTTAGCAGGATTGTAAGAATAATTAATATCCGAAAATTCTAGGCGATTTATTTTTTCGATGTTTTCAAGGCCAAGCCTTTTTTGCTTTTTTTCGGAAAGCATTTCTTCCAACCTATTTTCGACTGCTCTAGCATTTTGTGTGTCGATGTTATATTCCGTCAAAGACTTTATTGGGTCTGCTAAATAGGGTAGCAGTATATAAAACATAAATACATAGCTCAAAGAAATTGCGCCCGTAGCATACAGTCCAAGCCCCACGAAGACAACGGCTAATGGCAAGAGCCCCACTATTTTATTTGTAGATGCAAGAGCCAGCCCTCTCCATTTACGTAACTTTATTAGCAAATGCTCGTATTTATCCACAGTTTCACCAAAGCGTTTAGAAAAATACTTTACTTCACCGTAAAGCTGTATGGTTGGTGCACCAGCCAAAATTTCGTTGGTGCTGGTTAAAACATCTGTTAAACCTTCGCGTTCTTTTAATGATGCATCCCGCAACCGTTTATTAATTAATTTGTACACAACAAAGAAAACCACCGAAAAAGCTGCCACAGTCAACATTAGTGTTAAATTAACGAAAAGTAGCACTATTAAAATAATCAAAATATTCATTATGTTTAAAAAAAGCTCTGGCACACGGGATAGCTTTGAGTGGGCGTAAATTTCGGCATCATGAACCACCTTACTTTCAATTTCGCCTATATTATGTTCCTTAAAAAAAATATAGTTTTTGCGGATAACATTAGCAAAAATATAAGAACGGACTAATCCCGTACCAATATATTCCATGCGGTACCAAAAGTAATCCTGCCCCCAATCCACCAAAAAATAAACTACCAAAACACTGGCAATAATGGCAATATAACGCATAGCGTTATTGCCGCTGTAGTCAAGCAAATTATCTATAAGTCTTGTAGTTAATAAAGGCGGCAAAATTGACACCAAAATATTTGCCATTTTTAAAATGATAACCCCTACCCTTTTTTTGTAGACGGGCCGCAATACATGGTCAATTTGCTTTGACAGTGATAGCATATAAAACACTCCGTAATTTGAAAATTGCTTACAATCATAGCACAACACCAATTTAAAGTCAAGAAAATATTTATGAAAAGGATGTGCGATATGGGTAATAGCTTTGGGGATATTTTTCGTATTACCACTTTTGGTGAAAGTCATGGGGAAGCTATCGGTGTTGTTATAGATGGTTGTCCTGCCGGAGTTATGCTGACTGCAAACTGTTTTTTGGCAGATATGCAGCGAAGGCGGCCCGGCATAAGCCCCCTAACCTCACCTCGCAATGAGGCTGATGAAGTACAAATTGTTTCAGGGGTTTTTGAGGATATAACTCTTGGTACAACCATTGCGTTGATAATTAAAAACCACAATCAACGCCCACAGGATTATGATGAATTTAAAGATGTTTTCCGCCCTGCCCACGGTGATTTTACATATCATGCAAAATTTGGCTATCGCGACCATCGTGGCGGCGGGCGTGCTTCCGGACGAGAAACCGCCGCACGTGTTGCTGCTGGGGTTGTAGCAAAGATGATTTTGAGTGAGCTGGGCGTTGTTGTAGAATCTAACTTTGAAATTTCTGATACAGAAATTAAAAGCGGCGATTCCATTGGCAGCACAGTGTTGTGTACTATAAAGGGCTTGAAAGCAGGCATTGGGAAACCTGTATTTGGTAAATTGGACGCCGATATATCCAAGGCATTAATGTCTATTGGTGGAAGCCGTGCTGTCGAATTTTGCATGGGTATTAAAGCGGCAGAAATGTGTGGCTCCGAGCATAACCCGCTAGACAAAGGTATTTTAGCTGGTATTTCCGACGGAAATGACATTGTTGTTAAAATATATTTTAAACCACCACCGACCATAGGTGGCAAAGGTCGGCATGATACAGTAATTGCACCCCGTGCCGCTGTGGTGTGTGAAGCAATGATAGCCATCACCCTAGTTGACCACATTTTCGCAGGTTTTAGCGACACAATGACGAAAGTAAAAGAAAATTATCTTAATATAAAAAAACCTCCAAAATAGGAGGTTTTTATTGTTGTTTTGTAGTTTATTGTGGGTCTGGATAAACTTTTTCCATAGCATACTTGCCTTTTTTGTCCAAAGCACGGATGATTGGAATCATCACTACGCAAACAAATCCAGCCGCAAGTCCGTTGTTGTAAAGGTTTTGACCCATGTGGAAAGGAGCAATGGTCGCTGCAAATGCAAAATGCAACATACCAATTGGAATAGCCCATTTCCAGCCAAAGAAGCGCGCCATCGGGGACAAGCAAGTACCCCAGAAAGCAGAAGTCCAAATTACACCTTGAGTAGTAAAGAATGTAAAGATACCAACAGTTTCCTCGGCTCTAAAGAAGCGTGGGTCAACGAAGTATTGCACCAAAGCACCAGCAATAACACCGACGATAATAGCAAATGCGTTAGCAACTGCCTTACCAAAGCCGCCCCAGCCTATCATGGAAAGGATAGCACCAAGAACAGGACCGGTTAGATAAATACCAAAGCCTTCGCCGCCAGCACCAAAGCCGCCCAAGCCAAGAAGTATAACCAAAGACATAATGCCCAAAAGACCCATAGCTAAATAAACAGGACCTTGACCATATTTGGCATACATATTGTTGATAAACTTGCTGTCGCCAGCTTTTAAGTAGAAAGTTTCTTTGTTAATCTTGCCGCCAGCTAAAAAGCCCATCGCCAAGAAGAAAACAGTAACACCAGCAAGATAAGCATACAAATACATGTCGTAATACCCTACACCACTTAAGGCATATAGGTTTCCATAAGCATCATACGCTTGACCGCCAAGAACATAACCACGAGTTACGCCAGGACCGAAAGCATCCACGCCAATCATGCGATAAACAGCAGAAAGGGCAATAGCAATTAAACCAGCACCCCATCCAATGTTGTAAAGGTTAAGTCCTTCATGGCTCTTGCGGATAAACACAGCCATTGCATTGATAACAAAACCAATTACAAGACCCATAAATACACCCAACAAAACGCCGAGAGTAGTGTTTATTTCTGTACCGCCTACGCTAAGGAAAGCTGCTTGGCTAACAATAGGTGCCAAACATGTAGAAAAACCAGCGAAGGTAACGTGACCTTTATAAGTATCACGAAGACTTTCGCCTGCTTTTTTAGTAAACGCACTATACATCAATGCTCCAAGAAGAATCGGCAGCATATTTGCAGGATTTTTACCCAAGAAGGCGAAACCCATTACAAGACCAAGCACGCCCATTTGTGGACCAGAGCCTGGCAGTTTTGCAAATTTAAATGCACCAATCATCAAAAGACCAGATAAAGCGACGTTTACAAAGGCAGGACCAACGCCAACCATTGCAACATAGTCATGAGTTAATAATGCTGGATTTGTAATAATACGCCATAAGCCATTAGTCCATATCGCATCAACAAAACTAGCATCACCTAAATTAACAAAAGTGAGGACAACACCATAAATTAAGGTTAGCACCAGTAAGATGCCCCACACCTTATAAGGGGTTAAATCCATTTTTTTAGTTGCACTTTCTGACATCATTTCTCCTCCTTAAAGTGAGATAAATGTGATTTTTTTGGTATCAATTAATTCTAAAAGCACCTGTGTAAACATTAAAGCGGCGACCTCTTGCAAACCCCACAAGAGTGAGATTGACTTTTTCAGCAATTGCTACAGACATACTTGTCGGAGCGGACTGTGACACCAAAACGGGTATACCAAGCCGCGAGGTTTTTAATGCAATTTCTGATGAGATACGTCCGCTTATTAATAAAACGCCTTCTGATATGGGTAATTTTTTCATTAATGCAGTTCCCACCAACTTGTCAACAGCATTGTGTCTTCCTATGTCTTCAAAAAAGATTTCGGTACCATCTTTAAATAGCAAAGCTGCAGAATGAACAGCCCCTGTTTCTATAAAAATAGGTGACTGCTTACTAAACTTCTGCATCATTTCTACAATGGTATCATAAGAAAAGGTTATGTCGCTCTCAAGTTGCTGCAAATTCTTTTCGTTAAGAAACGAAAGGTTTACTGTTCCGTTGGCGCATCCAGATGTAACAACACGACCTTCGGTTTTTGATACCCGTATAGGTTCATTAGTAAACACAAAAATATTCCCCGTACATGTGGCGTTGATATTTTTAATGTCTTCATAGGATTTTATAAGTCCTTCAGAAAACATAAAACCTACTGCAAGTTCTTCAAAATGTTCTGGCAGGCACATCATAGATAAATAAAGCTCACCATTGATAATGAGGTTAGCACGAAGTTCTCGCACGATAATATCTTCTTGTTCACGATGCCCTTCGGAATCATATCTTACGATATTAATTTTATTTATCATTGGCGTTACCTCCAAAATTTTCTAGAATAGAAAGGTCTGTCGCATAATTTAAATTAGCAAACATGGACAAGTCGGCATCAAAAGCTCGGCTTTCATTTTCATCTAAATATATTGTGTCTAGTTTTGCTAAAATTTTGTGCATGGCATAATTGCCAGCTTCAATTTCACCAACAAACTTTGGAAGGGCATCCACATTATAAAAACCATATAGGGCTTCTTTGTGTTTGCCGCACAAAGGAATCATAGCATCAAAGGGATTTTTAGTATTGTCAATTTTCGACATCATATACCGAATGTGGTCTAAATTTATTAACGGCATATCAACAGCTATAATAAATATGTATTGCGTCGTTGCTGCATTAAGAGCTGCATGTATAGCAGCAACAGGTCCAATGCCATCTGAATATATGTCCTCAATAATTTTTATGTTAAAATTATTGAATTTATCACTGGCATTAGCGCAAAGAACAACATTATCAAAAATTTCAGCAAGTTTCTTTGCCATAATATTGATAACGTATTCACCTTTGATTTTTAATAAGGACTTGTCAAAGCCCATTCTGCGACTTTTTCCTCCACACAATATAAAAGCGTCGCCAAAATTTTTCATGTTTTGACCTCTACTCGAAATTTGTCAAGAACTTAACAAATAATGATTTAACAATGCCGTTAAAGAGATGAAGCCGCCCCAGTAGGGGCGGGCTTCCGTCTCGTTAATGGATATTTATCTAACATTAATTTATTACTTTTTTGGAGCAGCAAGTTTACCGTCAACATATTTACCAAGGCGGTTTCTGTCAGCGGCAGTAGCCTTTTCGATGCGTACAGTAGCAACTTTCAACTCTGGCTCAGCACCAATTGGGTCGAGTTTCGGGTTGGTTAGGTTGTTGATGTAAACATCATGGAAGTGGAACGGTGCAAACACTACATTTTCTTTAATGTCGTCTGTTATAAGAACTTTTGCAACAGCAACATCTCTTCTGCCTGTAATCTTTGCGTAGTCACCATCTACAAGACCCCATTTAGCAGCATCCTTGGAGTTGACTTCCAAGAAGCCTTCGTGTTGATGAGTAAGGATTTTTGTAGTCTTGTCAGTCATTTGCATAGCGTGCCAGTGGTATAAAGTTCTACCAGTTGTCAAGATAACTGGGTACTCATCACACACTTGCTCGTCAGCTGGCGTAAAGCCAAAGCCGCGTAGAACACCTTTTCCTCTTGGGAAGCCAGCACCGTGCAAGAACTTGGTTCCTGTTGGGTTTTTAGCAAGACCATCCGCACCACCAGTCGGCCAGTGGATGCCACCTTGCTCAGTAAGGTTGTCATGAGTAAGACCAGCATACTGAGGCATAGAAGTAGCAATTTCTGCCAAAATGTCCTGTGCAGTAGTATGTTGGTTTGTGTGGTCTTGTACTTTTTGGTCGTAACCAAGACGCTTCATCAACTCAATCATAATTTCCATGTCAGATTTAGCTTGACCTGGAGCTTTCAAGGCTGGACGTGCCATGTGTACTTTACGCTCAGTATTGGTGTATGTGCCCCACTTTTCAGCTTTTGCATAAGCTGGAAGAACAACGTCGGCAAGCTCTGCAGTTTCAGTCATAAAGATGTCTTGTACTACCAAGAACTCAAGACCGACAAGATGTTTTTTAACAGACAAAGTGTCAGCAGAAGCATGAGCTGGGTTAGAGCCTATGCAGTACATAACTTTAAGAGCTTTGTTTGCAAGTGGTGTGGTTAGGTAAGTAGCAGCATTACCAGTTAGCACACAAGTTTGAGCATTAAGCTCTTCTTGACTCATGCACATGTGGGTAAGAGCAAGACCTTGACCATATGGTGGACGTACGCCCCAAATCTTTTCAAAATGGTCAGCGTCTGGGTCTTTATCTGGGTCGTAGCCTTCGCCTTGCTTCAATGGATAGTCAGCTACGAACTTATAACCTGGGTAGAACAATGCAAGACACGCAGTGTCGCATGAACCTTGTACGTTGTTTTGACCACGAAGTGGGTTAGCACCAGTGGACGCTCTACCAATCATGCCGGTGATAGCAACAAGGTTAGCGATGTGTTGTACAACTTCAACTGCATTAGCGTGTTGAGCAGTTCCCATACCCCAAACGATGGAGGAGTTTGGACCTTTTGCATAATATTCAGCAGCTTTTTTCAAATCTTCCGGACATACGCCAGCGATTTTTGCGAAGTTTTCAACAGAGTTTGCTGGGTCAGCAGCTTGCTCTTTAAGAGTGTTCCAACCAACAGAAAGGAATTCGGTTCCTTCGATGTCGCAACGCTCTTGAATAAACGCTTCGTTGTATAACTTGTTGTTGATGATGTGACTCATCATACCTTGAATGATAGCACCATTGGTACCAGCGTAGTTAGCAAGGTGGATGTCAGCCATTTCAGCCAAATCAATAGCTCTTGGGTCAGAAACAATAAGTTTCGCACCTTTGAGTTTAGCTTGCTTAATGTAGTTAGAAGCAATTGGCTGAGCAACAGATGGGTTAGAACCCATTACAAAAATAACATCAGCATCAACTAATTCTAACATAGAGTTTGACATTGCACCAGATCCATAGGACAACACGAGTCCAAATACAGATGTGGCATGTCAGAGACGGGCGCAAATATCCACATTGTTATTTTTGAAAATAACACGGGCAAATTTTTGCGCAAGATAGTTGTCTTCGTTAGAGATTTTTGCAGAAGAAAGGACACCGATGTTTTCGGTTTGACCTTTGTAGTAACCAAGGGCAGATTCTGCTACGGTATACTTGTCAATAGCTTCTTGGAACTTTTTAGCTACAAGGTCATATGCCTCATCCCAGCTAGCTTCACGCCATTGTGGAGCTTCGGTTTTAGCGTTAGTTCTGATAAGAGGAGTTTGCAGTCTGTTTGAGTGAGATGGATAGTGATAAGCATACTTACCCTTTACACAAAGCATACCGCTGTTGGTTGCTTTTTTAACTGGGTTTACATTGACAATTTTGTTGTCCTTTACTTGATACTCCAACTGGCAGCCAACGCCACAGAATGGGCATGTGCTTTGAGTCGTGGTAACCTCTTCTTTGGTAAAGGGTACATCTGACTTGGACGCCAAAGCGTCGGTTGGGCACACAGATACGCAGTTACCGCATGTTACACACTTGTCGCGGTCGTAGATGAACTTCTTTTCCTTCTTGTCACCGTCAAACAATAATGCATTACACACTTGTTTTTCTGTTGTGACTTTCACACAAAGACCACAAGCAATACACTTGTCTACGTCAAGGTAGAAGAAAGGATTGTCAACAACAATGTTTGGATTTGACATTAATTTATTCCTCCTTTTATTTTTACTCCTACTGGAACCACATCAAGCGATGAAATCCCTAAATGCACCTTGTTCGGTAGCTATTTATTGTAAGAGATGTACGACTAAATTATGTATATCACATTAAAAAAGTTTGCAACAACTTTAAGCTCTATGTTAGTAAAAATATAAAGCAAACTTTTGTGGCAAACATATTACAGTCAGGTTACAAAAATATTCTAACATAATATATATAGCGTTGTCAAGCACTTTTTGATAATTTTGCATAGTTTTTTAGTCATAAGAATTGTTAATTACTACGAAATTGCTAGGTTTTTTCTTAATTTAGTGAATTTATTGAACAAATATAACAAAAAAGACTGATATTAAAGGATATTTTCTGTCATTTCCTATAATTGCACTAGGATTAATTTTGATATTTTATTAACATATATAGGTAAAATAATATCAAAATATGTTAATTGTTATTAAAACTTCTTCAAAAAACTACTTGACAAATTACTCTATGTGTGATAATCTGAAAAAAATGAATATTCTCCGAGCCAAAAAACCTAAAGCGAAAGCCATGGTTTTAGGACGTCAGAAATGACCAGGGTAAGTTTGGAAACGAATTTGCCTTCCCGCTTGAAAAGGAGTGAATATGGAAATTTAGGACTAATTTCGTTCGGAATTTCTTATTTTGTTTTAATTATCCTTTTCATTGATTTGGTTTGAAAAGGATTTTTTTGTTGTTTTAGGAGATTACATAATGAATTTAAATGAATTAAAATGCCCAAATTGCAATGGAGTCATTGACTTTGACGCTTCCAACCAAAAAGGTAAATGTCCCTTTTGCGGTTCAAAATTTAAGCCGAGCGCACCTGTTGAAACAAGCGTTACAATTAATAAAAAAGTTTCTTTTCTGGGCAATTTTTCTATACTTGATTTGATGATAATAGCTGTGCTTGCAGCACTTGGCATTGCTGTCGGCGGTATTGTCGGTCCTTTGGTGCGTTTGATTACTGGACCATTAATGCTTCCTGGCGGCTCGGTGGCTGGCGGCATATATATGCTGTTTTTAGTGATGTGCGTATCTTTGACGGGGAAAAAAACTGCTGCCCTACTCTGTGGAATTGTGCAGGCTATAATTGTATATGTTACGGGCTTTGGAGGGCATCATGGAGCATTGACGATTCTTACCTACTCTGCCCCTGGGGCAGCGGTTCTTGTTTTGTTATTAATATTGCGTCACAAAGGATGCTGTAAGTTATGTATGTTTTTTGCCGGAATGATAGCAAACTTAACAGGCACATTTTTAGTTAGTGCTGGTGTGATGGCTTTGCCGCTTGTTCCTCTGCTTTTAGGACTTACCTTGGCAGCAGTTTCTGGCGGGCTTGGCGGGCTTTTGGGGCATAGCCTAACAGTGCAGATTAAAAAGTTGGAGGTCTTAAAATGATTAAGCGGTTTTGGATTTTAATATGCCTTATCATTTTAGCGGCTTGCACAACGACGGACGAGCCGAAACAAGAAAATGAGCCAACAAACGAAGCTCAATATATTAATAATGTTGTTGAAAGTGACTTTGCACCTGTTGGTGCAGTTGGGTTTGTGCAAAATAATAAAACAACCTTCATAACTTGGGAAAATTTAGCATTTCGTGCTGGCTTGCCACTTACTGACTTTATACAGCCGCAAAATGAGATAGCAATTTTTTTAGCAAATGGTGAAACAATACGCACAACAAATTTTTCCGAAGCCATCGTTGGTATTTTAAACGAAAATGTTAGCTTGGGTCTTGCTGACGGTACAGTATTTCATAATATTGCAGGGGTAATAGCAGACCCGCCAGAAATATCTATAATTCAGGCATACTATGACATGTTATATTATTTACAGTCTGGAGAGCGTGTTATGGTCATCGTTTTGGATGGCTGGGGATGGGAAATGCACCATTATTTTGCTGATGTTCAACCCTTTTTAGCGGCGCAGGTCGCGCGGATGGCACACACGGTGTTCCCTCCTTTTACGCCGGTTGCCATGTCATCAATTTTCACTGGTCAAACACCGAATATACACGGTGTTCACGACAGAGCAACCCGAACCATGTCTGCTCCTGATATTTTTGAGGTGGCATCAAGTTTAGGGTATACTTCCACTCGTGTACAAGGCGGTGTTGTTATTGTGCAAACCAGCGAGCGACCTGTGCTTGTGCCGAATTTACAGGATAGATATGCCACAGACCAAAGCGTTTTTGATGCTACAATGTCAAGAATTGACGAAAGCGACCTATTGTTTATTCACTTCAATTCTATTGACGATGCTGCACATACATACGGACCATATGCCTCTGAGGTTGCTGCAAGCATGGCTCTGCTTGATGATTTGGTTCAGAAACTAGTTGAAGCGCGGGGCGGCATTGCAATTATAACCGCCGATCACGGACAGCATCTTCTCGGAGAGCCTAATCGTATGGGCGACCATCTTTGGGTGAGCCACGAAGATATTTTTGTGCCATATATCGTAATAGGAGGTCGATAGAATTGAGCGAAAAAAAGAAAATAAGTAAAGGTTCTGTAATAATAATCGCTGTTATCGCTGTACTGCTGCCTATTGTGGTAGTTTTAGGGGTGCTTCATTTTAGGGATATGCAGGAACGTCTAACCTATCACATTGAAGGAAGTTTCCGTGTGGTGAGCGGTGATGAGTACCGCCACATATCACTTGATGACATGGTAAATCTTTCGCCTGTTACTTTTGAATCTACCCACCGAAGAGCGGAAGGTATGCTTACTGGCGTACCGCTTGCAACAATACTTGATTTTTCGGGTATTGATTATTCGCAGGCATCAAGTTTGGCTTTTGTATCATATGACGGCTTTTTAACGGCTATAACTATGACAGAAGCCCTTGATTTGGAGCATACTTTCATTGTCTTTGAGCTGGATGGCTTATCTTTGGCAGAAAACCCCGGACCAGAGGGAAATCCGGCTTTATGGGCAGAAGCTCCGTTTAGACTGGTTTTGTTAAATGATATGTTTCCGCAAAGATGGGCTAGATACGTTATAGAGGTGGTGATACAATGAGGAAGTTTATTTTGGCTATATTAGTTTTGGTCTTGGCAGCATTTTTGGTAGCCTGCAATGATAATGGAAGTGTTAGTAACGAGAATGAAGATGACTATATTGCAGAAACCCTTACAACCACAACAACAACGGAGAGCCCTACAACCACAACAACTCAACCCACAATTCCTCATAGTGAATTACCAACTACAACTGCAGCAACCGATGCACCGCAAGCGCAAGAAATAACTACTACTGTGCCTCCGATACAACATATACCCACTGCATCTGGTTTCACAGTCATTGTTGGTAATAACGAATATGAGGTAAGTATGTCGGAATATATCGGGCTTAATCCGCAACCCGTTGTTGCCTATCCTCGTAACGAGAGAAGAGATTTTGCGGGTGTTTCTCTTGCAAATGTCTTGCGTCATGTTGGTGTAGACTTGTCCCAAGTCAGCTCTGTAGTGGTTTGGAGTGCAGACGGCTTTGGTGCTTCTATTGATATAGCAGACATTATTAATGAAGAACAAGCATTTTTAGTTTTTGAAGAAGTGCGTGAAGGTCAGCCGACAAGGCTTTCTGACCGTGATGGATATTGGCAGCAAGCACCTTTTATGCTTGTGCTTGCCCAAGACCCCTTTGCAAATCGTTTTGCAAGATATGTTACAGAGATTGTGGTGCAATAATGGAGGATAATTCTAATATTTTTGCGGTTGAAGTCCGCAATCTTTCCATAGACTACGGCAAATATCCTGTTTTACAAGATTTGTCATTCACGGTTAGGCAAGATGAGGCGGTTTTATTAAAAGGGCCTTCTGGATGCGGCAAGTCCACTTTACTTCACGTAATTTGCGGACTTATCCCCAATGTTATTTCTGCAAATATATCAGGCGAGGCATTGCTTTACGGAACAAAAATTGCAGACCTTACATCACCTGTTCGTGCTAGAAATATAGGCATCGTTTTCCAAAACCCCGAAACTCAGCTATTCTGTGATTCTGTTGAGGATGAAATAGCGTTCGGGCTTGAAAACATCTGTATGCCTATAAATGAAATTAGCACTCGGATTGATGAAGTGCTAGAACTTACACAAATGCAAGATTTTCGCTATGCTTCGCCAAAGGAATTGTCCGGCGGACAAAAACAAAGAGTTATTTTAGCGGCAGTGCTTGCCATGCGTCCAAAAATACTTTTGCTAGACGAAGCCCTATCACAAATGGATATTTCCAGCAAAAAAATCTTGATAGAGCATTTTAAAACCTTACGTTCACGTGGACACACCATGCTAATGGTAGACCATGATGACATATTGGCAGAAATTGCCACAAGAATTATAAATTTATAGGAGGATTTACATGAAAAAGAAATTTAGAAATTTTATTGCACTTGCACTTGCGGTTGTTTTAGCATTGCCCATGTGGGGCGCAAATGTTTTTGCAACTGAAAATGGGCTAACTGAAAGCCCCCACCGTCTTTTCGTTGATGGTAGAGAGGTCTCTACTGCTGCTACCCTTGGCGGCGGCGTTGGAAGAAAAGCTCCGTTTAATGTAGACGGGACAACCTATTTGGCGGCTCGTGCCATGTCCATCGCATTTGGTAAAAATGTGCAATGGGAGCCAAACACATCTACATTGTATTTTGGACAAGTTCCCGAAGCGAGCAATCTTGTGGCAGTAACCACTTCTGCTGGCACGACCACAATGCATCTTGACCAAATTGCACAACTTGCAATGACTGATTTTACAGCCCAAAACAGAACTGTTGCTGAGAGCTATAGGGGTGTTACTTTTGCCGCTCTTTTTGCCGCAATGGATATTGACGTATCTAATGCAACCAGCTTTATGTTTGTTGCTGCTGACAGCTTTGTAAACTACGCTTCTGCTGAAGATGTACTTAACCCTGAAAATGGCTGGCTAGCTTTGTATCAAGACGGCGTAAGGCTTAACAGCAGAACAAGACTTGTTCTTCCTGCCGACGGCGAATCTGGCCGCTGGGTGCGTGATGTGATGGAAATTATCGTTGTTACCGAGGATAATCCAGCACCATGGTTTAGAGAAATCAACATAATTGCTGAGGGCGTAGCTGTTAATGCGGTTGATGCCGAGGGCAACCCAGCACTCCCATTTATGCTTAATGGCAAAATCTATATGCCACTTCGTGCTGTGGCTAATGCACTTGATATGCCAGTTGGCTGGAATGGCGACATTGGTGCTATTTTTGTAGGCGATGTTCCTCAAACTCTTGAAGTTTATGGTGAAGGTCAGCTCTATGTTGTTGCCGCTGGCGAGCGTTTTGTTGTAACTATGGCAGATATTCTTGAAATTGGCTTGGTTGAAACCTATGCCATGATTCGTGGTGAAAGAAGAGATTATACGGGTGTGCCGATAGCTTCTGTTATCGAGTTTTTGGGGCTTGACGTAAGCGGTGTTACCGCACAAATTGTCTATGCCACTCGTGATGGACACGGCACTGCTTCTACCCCGCAAGAAACCTTCGACCCTACAAATGGTTTTATTGCCATTGCTGAAAGTGGCGTGCCTTTTGGGCATTGGGAGCAAGGCGGACGAGGTCCATTCATGCTTGTATTCGCACAAGACATTTTTGCACAACGCTTTATGAGATATTTGACAGAAATTACTATCGAGGGTGCTGTTTTGGCACAAGAGCATGATGGGAATGTATTGACTATAACCGTTGGAGGACAAAATTTCCACGCAAACATTGCAGTTTTTGAAGGGCTAAACCCAAGAGCCGTTGAAGCACACGGAGCAACTTTTACCGCTATTCCTGCACTTTCTTTAATAGAGCATTTTGGCATCAACCCTGCAACCCTTGGCAATGGTGCTATTGTTGCACCAGGCGGACCGGAAGATAGATTTTTCACCAATGAAGAGTTGATGACGGAAGGCTTTGTCTATATTGCTTTTGACCAAGTTGAACGCTCCACACCTTTTGTTGTTGTTTATCCGGGACAACCTAACGGAAGACGTCTTTGGGGTCTTGACCAAATTGTTTTTGAAGTGGTAGAAGCTGCACCGTCATTTACAATTCGTATTGGCGGACAAAGCTACAGTGTTACTACGGATTTGATAAATGAACTTGGCGTAGTACCTTTTGTTGCCCGTGATACGAATTTCACAGGCTTGCCTGTTGCCACACTAATTAGTCATTTTGATATTGATGTTTCAAATGTTATAGAAGGCACGGCTTTTGCGGCTGACGGCTTTAATAGACAGTTTACACCTGAAGAAATGATGGATGCAACGAACTTCTTTATTGCTATTGAGCAAGACGGACAAACTATTATTCAAAGCGGAGAGAATAGCTATTTTAACACAGTTTTTGTTGCTGATTCAGGCAATGGTCGTTTCATCCGTCTTCTTGATAGATTGGAACTTAATTCAACTGTTGCCGCTGAAGTCGGTACAACCATTGAAGGTTTGGGAGCATATGAATTTGCAATAACTCACGGAGGGCAAAGTTTTATTGTGACTATGGAACAGCTTGTAGCTATGGGTACTGTAGATTTTGTTGCTAACACAATGCGTGAGCCTATACGCGACCGCAACTTCACTGGTGTTCCACTTCGTGTTGTTTTTGAAAATTTAGGCATTGACATGACAGGAGCAGGAAACTTGCTTATTACAGCAACTGACGGTTTTCAAACTTCCTTCACATCTGCCAATGCTTTAAGCATAGGATATATAGTAATTGGCGAAAACGGTGCGCCGCTTGGCATGGGCGAAAGAGGTCCATATGGTCCATTTTTTGCAGTGCTAAATGGAATGGCAAACAACAACTGGGCAAGAACCCTGCAGTCTATTGCTATTAATTAGAAGAAACTATGACCGACAATAATTTTGTACTTACAATTTCAGATTTGCGTTTCAAATATGCTGACCGATACCGCCGTAGCTCTTTTGAGCTAGTTGTGGATGAGTTCGCCCCAAAGCCTTCTGTTTGCACAGCGGTTATGGGTGAAAACGGAAGCGGAAAAACTACGCTTGGAAAGCTGGTCGCAGGAATTTTGCGACCAGCTTCTGGCTGTATTTTTTACAATGGAGTAGATATATCGGACTTAAAACTTGGTGAAATTGGGCGGCAAGTTGGATATTTATTTCAAGAACCCTCCCGACAGATTTTTGCATCAAAACCATTAGACGAAATAGCTTTTCCATTAGAATTGCGGGGCATTGACAAAGAAGAAGCACGTACACGTGCAAAAGAGCTACTTGATGAATTTGAACTCTCTCACATTATAAATAACACGACATTCACCCTCAGCCGTGGTGAGAAACAACGACTTGCCATTGCTGCCGCAATGATTGTTAATCCCAAATATTTTGTGCTGGATGAACCCACAACAGGCTTGGACAAGCAAAGACGTAAAATTTTAGCTAAAACCCTTAAAAAAATGCAAGAAAACGGCATGGGTATTTTGCTAATTAGCCATGATATGGAGTTTGTTGAAGCTATGGGGGCAGAAATACGCACGATGAAGGGAGGGCGGCTTCTTGATGCAAACAAGAGTTAAGCCCGACCCGAGAGTAATTTTTGCTTTAGTTTTTGGCACGTCCAGTTTTGCCATCATAATTCGTGAGGATGTTGTGGCAGTTTTAGGTTTGCTTGTATTAACACTTACATTTGCAATGATGCTTGGCGTAAAACTTGGTCGTTTGTTTAAACGATTGAAGCGATTGTGGCAAGTGCTAATTTTGGTTACCTTGTTGCGCAGCTTTTTTGCCCCTTCCGGCATCGTCCTTTTGGCACTTTGGGATGTGCCTTTACTGACAACAGGGGGACTCGCTATCGGACTTTTAGTGTCTTTGCGCCTTATTATTTTTATTATTGGCGCATCAATGTTTACGGTGTATCCTGCTCGTGGCTTAATACAAGCCATGGTGCAAATGAAAATGCCCTATGAAATTGCATATATGGTATCTATCGGACTGAGATTTGTGCCTTTATTTGCAGAGCAATTACGGGACAGCCTAACCGCATTGCAATTACGTGGTGTGGTTATTGAGGAATTAAAATTGCGAAAAAGACTTTCTATATATACTTACTTGCTATTGCCCGCAATAGTTTCGGGCTTGCAACAAGCCAAGGAATTAGCGATGTCCATGGAAATGCGTGCATTTAGGGCAATGCCCAAGCGCACAAGTTATTTCAAACTGTATTTTAGCAAATGGGATGCCCTTATGCTTTTTGGCGTGGTTGCTCTTTGTGCGGTAATTGGTTACGCAGTATTTAATTACAATTTTTATGAGGTTATAATGATGGAAATTTTGGAGGTGTACTACTGATGAAGGTATTTAGCGTGTGCGGCATTTCGGGTAGCGGCAAAACCACCACTATCGAAAATATTATCAAAGAACTCGTGGCTCGTGGTTATCGGGTTGGCTCTGTGAAAGACATTCATCGTGATGGTTTTACAATAGACCCCGTTGAAACAGCAAATACACGCCGCCACAAAGCCGCTGGCTCTACTTTGGTTTGTGCTCGTGGTTTTGAGGAAACAAGTATGCTTTACCCCACACAGCTTCCCATGGACAAAATTTTAGATTTTTATGAAAAAGACTACGATTGGGTTGTGCTTGAGGGGGTAGATTGCATTGCGGTTCCTACCATTGTAACGGCTCATACCGCCGAAGATTTGGCGCAAAAGTGGAGTGCGATGTCTATCGCTGTGTCTGGGCGAATTTCTTGCGAAATAAGCGAACATAATGGCAAGCCAGCAATAGATGCTACTACAGGTATAAAGCAACTGGTAGATTTACTTGAACTAAACGTATACGAACGTCTGCCAAATTTTCCGCCTGAATGTTGCGGGGCTTGCGGAATGCAAAGTTGCGGAGATTTAGCCGCTGCTATTGTAGGTGGAACAAAACGCCGCAGCGATTGTGTTGCCGACCAAGGCATAGAGCTTTTTATAAATGAAAAACGCATTTTAATGGTTCCTTTTGTACAAGCAATTCTTAAAAATGCACTGGTTGGTGTAGTTAGTGAATTAGAAGGCTATGAAAAGGGGTGCCAAATTGACATCAAACTCTTCGACAATCTACTTCAAATCCAAGAGAAATAAAGTGCGTTTGAGCAACGGACGAATTGAGAAATTTCACATTTCAAAAGAAACTGCACAATTTGAAGCAAACAAACTTGTAAGACTTCATAGCATGGGTTTGGCTGTCCCAAAGGTTTTATCAGCCAAAGACAATATTATTATCATGGAGTATATCGATGCAGCTCCCCTGCCCGATTTGATTGATGTTTGGGAAAACAAGCTATGTTCATCATCACAAGAGCTTGCCGCAAAAGGTGTCATTGATTGGCTTGCCAAATATTATATTGCTGTTGATAATGCAAATACAGGCATAACACGTGGTGATATAAACGGGCGTAATTTTCTTTTTGACGGCAAAAAGGTTTGGGGCATAGACTTTGAAGAGCAGGCTTGCGGAACAATAATTGAAGATATTGGACAGCTTTTGGCTTTTGTGCTTACATACGACCCAAAAAATACGCCATTAAAAAAAGACTTGGCAAGCATCATGGCTAACCAAGCGGTAAAAAACTTTAATTTTAATTTAGATGATATTTTGACAGAACAATCCAAACAAATAAAAATTATGGAAAACCGCCGTAAACTTCGTAATTAATAATGTAGCTTTATAATTAAAAACAGGCAACTATTTAAAATGGTTGCCTGTTTTTCTGTCATTTCATTCCAACGGAATGTTTATTTGTTTGCTCAAAGCAAACTTGCATCTGGACCTCAGCCATCAGTTGCTTTTGGTGGAATCGGGCGGAAGTCTAAATCTTCAATTTCTTTAAATATTTGCTCTAAAGTTACTACATTTGGGTCAAATTCTACTGTAACTTTGCCACTCATAGACTTTGCAGTGGCACTAGCCACGCCAATGTCTAGCAAAGCGTTCACGACGCTTTTTTCGCAGCTCCCTCAACGCATACCAATGCAATCAAAAGTAATATTTTTCACTGTAATCACCTCACAATTATTTTATCATATATCACAAATTAATGCAAGCATTTCCACATTCTTTTTATCAATACTAATCCCATTTAAAATCATAGACTGCTCTCCTTCGCTATTCCCAAACGCCTTGCGTTTGGGGCTCAGTCGGCACTCCATGTATTAAATTGGAATTAGTATAAGATGTTTTGTCGGTAACATAAACCCAAAGAACAAAAAAAGGGCGAAAAAGTTCACCCTTGCGAATCTCAATATTATGCCGAAACACGATTAACCATTTTTGCTAGTTTAGATTTTTTCCTAGCGGCATTGTTTTTATGATAAACACCCTTTGAAGCTGCCTTATCAATGACTTTGACAGCCGTAAGAAGTGCGTTTTGAGCTGCATTTTTATCGCCTGCCCCTACTGCTTCTACCACCCTACGCATGACAGTTTTTGTGCGAGATTTTATCATTCTGTTTCTCATAGTCTGTTTGGCAGTAACACGAATACGTTTTTTTGCAGATTTGATATTAGCCATACCTTTCACCTCCTACCAAAAATTAGTTTCAATCTAACGAATTATACACTACTAACAAAGACATGTCAAGCACTTTTTGCAAAATTACGAATTTTTTCGCATTGATAGCGAAATGCGTTTTTTGCCAACGTCAACGGAAAGAATAGTAACGTCCACTACATCACCAACAGCAACTACTTCAAATGGATGTTTAATAAATTTGTCTGCCATTTGTGAAATGTGAACCAAACCGTCTTGATGAACACCGATGTCAACAAATGCTCCAAAATCCATTATATTTCGTACAACGCCTTTAAGAGTCATACTTTCGGTTAAGTCCTCCATAGTAAGTACGTCACTGCGCAACATAGGGGCTTCGGCATCTTCGCGTGGGTCTCTGCCGGGTTTTTCCAGCTCTGCGACAATGTCTTTAAGGGTTGGTTCGCCTACATCCAGCGTTTTAGCTAGGGCTTTGATGTCTAGTTGTTTTGTGTCTACCTTACCATCAATATGCTCTATAAGCCTTTGAGCGACAGCATAGCTTTCAGGATGCACAGCTGTGTTGTCCAAAGGGTTTTCGCCATCAGTTATGCGTAAAAAACCGGCACATTGCTCAAAAGCCTTGGGACCAAGCCCTTTTACTTTTAACAACTCCTTGCGGCTCTTAAATTTTCCAATTTCTCCACGATGAAGCAATATGTTTTTGCCTATGTTGGCAGAAATGCCCGCAATATAAGACAAAAGGGATGCAGATGCTGTATTGAGGTCAACCCCAACACTGTTTACGCAGTCCTCCACGACACCTCCAAGGCTCTCTGTTAGCCGTTTTTGGTTCATGTCGTGTTGATATTGCCCAACGCCAATGCTTTTAGGGTCAATTTTAACCAACTCCGCAAGAGGGTCTTGTAATCTGCGCCCAATACTTACAGCAGAGCGTAATGCTACGTCAAAATCTGGAAATTCATCTGCCGCTAACTTTGAAGCAGAATATACGGATGCTCCGCTTTCGTTTACTATGGTGTAATATACTTTGCGGTCAATTTCACGAAGCATATCTGCCACAAACGCCTCGGTTTCACGAGAAGCCGTGCCATTACCAATGGCAATAATATCCACATTATGTTTGGTAATTTGGGGGATTAGTATTTTTTTAGCTTCATCCACTTTGTTTGAGGGCGGAGTTGGATAAACCACACTCGTGTACAGCACATTGCCTATGCCGTCTATAATGCAAACTTTACAACCTGTACGAAAACCGGGGTCTAATGCAAGTACAACTTTGTCTTTTATAGGGGCGGCAAGCAAAAGTTGGCGTAGGTTTTGCGCAAAAACCTTTATTGCCCCTTCTTCACTGACTTCGGTCATATTGTTGCGTATTTCACGCTCTATACTTGGCTCAATCAGCCTTTTATAAGCATCCTCAATAGTTTTTGCAATATATTCGCTGGTATGTGGATTTTTAAGGTTTATAATTTTATCAAGAGCCGCAATAGATTCCTCTTGTTCTACTTCGACAGATACACGTAAAATTCCCTCTTTTTCGCCTCGGTTAAGGGCTAGCACCCTATGTCCAGCGACTTTTTTTACAGGTTCTTGATACTCATAATACATTTCATATACTGACTCGGTTTCTTTGTTTGCAGCAATGCTAGTCAAAATGCCCTTGGTATCGAAAATGCGCCGTATAATGGCTCTATATCCTGCATCGTCGGAAATTATTTCTGCAATAATGTCTAGCGCACCAGCAATGGCTTCTTGTGCATCTGCTACACCTTTTTCTTCGTCAATATAGCTGACTGCCAAACTCTCTATTGACTGAGTTAAATCTTGTGAAAAAATCACAATCGCCAAAGGCTCTAATCCTTTTTCTTTTGCGATAGTTGCACGTGTACGTCGCTTTGGACGGTATGGTCTATAAATATCTTCCAAAACAGCAAGGGTCATTGCTTTGTCTAGGTCAGCGGCAATTTCGTCAGTCATTTTGCCCATTTCTTCTATTAAGTTACGATAATTATCACGAGTTTCATTTAGTTTGCGAAGATAGGCAAGGCGGTCGGCAAGCTCACGCAATACTTGGTCATCAAGAGAGCCCGTTACTTCCTTGCGGTATCGTGCTATAAAAGGTATTGTATTGCCCTCATCTATTAATTCAACTGTTGCAGATATATAGCTCTCTTTAATACCAAATTCTTGCTGCAAAGTTTTTATTATATCCATGTTTCGCTCCTTGTCCATCCGTAATCATTTTAACAATTCCAATTAATTTTTGCGGGGTTTGGCTCATTTTCGACAGCTACATTTTGTAAGGCATCGAGCATATTTTGGCACTCATCGGCAGCAATGGCTAATAAATCATCCCAAGAAGCATCTGCTCCAAGGGCATCGTAGGCTACTGCCAAAGCTCCGTAAAACATTAGTCCAGCACTGTGTGTTGGGGCATGAATTGTGGATGCGCACTGTCCAATAGCTCTTGCGGCAGCTTGTGTCGCTGGATGACCATCTGCCTCACGGGCGGCTTCGTGACATCGCAAAATTATTGGTTTTGCATCAGGCAGTTTTATTTTGCCTGCAAGCCAATTTCTTGCTGCATCTATCGCCAATTTTGGACGGGCATCACCTTCAAAGTCTTCTTCATAAATAGGCAGCAAGCGTGTTTCGGAATAATCAACACACCAATTTACAATAGTATTTTTGCTTTGAGTTTCTATCAGTCTTAAAATAGGCAAAATATAAGGTGCTTGCCAGTCTGTGAGCATCTTTCTTTTGGTTTTTGACACAAACTCCACTCCATTTAAAACGGACTGCCCAAGGGGCGTGTTGAAAATTCAGAAAATTCGGGCGAGAATTTTTACATTAATCAACATGCCCCGAAGAGGGCGACCCTCGAAATTATTATTTATTGCCTATTAAAAATTATAGAATAGCTACCATCTTCAGCAAACAAATGCAACTGACCTTCTATAACCTCGTAATAGTAAAACAAATCACCTATATGATGGTCAAAGAAGTATATTTCTAGCCCCCATCCATCTGCAAACCATTCAAAACCCCATGTATTAAACAGATGTTCTTCTCCAAATCCGTCTGCAAAAAAATGCAGAGTTTCGCCGCCTACAAACCATCCACGTGCAGTATTGTCAATAATTTGCCACGACCCAACCAAAGCGGGGTCTACCATATATGCGTAACCATCATCCCACCAATCCCAATCATCATTCCAGTCGTCATCCCACCAATCGCCGTCGCCGCCATCCCAATCATACCATGCCCACCAATCATACATTGGAAGAAGTTGGTAGCCATCTATGAAAGCATCAAGCATAAACCACATAAAGTCCTCTATATCCCAATGACTGGTATATAACGCCCAATCGAGCATAATACGGTCAGGAGTGAAATGCAAATGGTCGTGATGATGTCGGTCTATGCTCCAGCGTATTTCAATATTTTCGTTTGTACCACGCACATTTCCGTTTAGGATTATGCCATTAACTACTCCGCCAGCGATTTGCTCGCTCCATTCAATGTTGACAATATACCGTACTAAAATTTGTTGATATGTATTTGTATAACCAAAATTTTGCCACGGTCTGTATAGCAGTAGCTGTTCGGCATATGTGCTATATTCTGCATCATCTTGCTCTTGACCTTGGTTGTTTGCCGAAATGTTTGAATCGCTGTTATTTCGATTGAAAATATTCCAATCAAATGGGTCGATTAAAATCAACAAAATAGCAGCGGCAATTACCAATCCAACCGTGATAAGTCCGACTATTAAACCAGTTTTGTTTTTTGTCGGCGGCTGTGGCGGCGGAATATATGGGTTAGGTGCTGGGTTAGCATTTGGCACTTGGTTTGGTTGTGCGGGATGCACCTGTGTAACAGTCTCTTGTACTGTTGATTCGTCAACGGACTCCTGCACTATGGGAGGTACAACTTGTGGGGTATTTTCCTGTTGCGGCGGCGAGACATCGGTCTCCGATATTGCAAACTTTTTGCCGCATGTTTCGCAAAAAGATGCGCCAGGCCGTGAATTGGCATTGCAGTCTAAGCAGTACATAAAAATCCTCCTTAAAATTTTGCTTGTTTAATTGTAACATATCAACATAACGCCGTCAATTTAAACTTGCAAAAAAAATGTCGCTGTGATAAAATGAGCGGATAAAAAATGTTTGCGGGGTGCTAATATGCAAAAGGTTACAGATATATTTGGCTCAATGGTGTTTAACGAAAGTGTGATGGCACAGCGGCTGCCAAAAGATGCCTTTAAAGCGGTGAAGCGCACTATGTCACAGCAAGGTGAAGGCTTGACGCTTGACACAGCAAATGTGGTTGCTAACGCAATGAAAGATTGGGCAGTAGAAAAAGGAGCAACTCACTTTACCCACTGGTTTCAACCTATGACGGGTATTACCGCCGAAAAACATGATAGCTTTATTGCTCCCGCTGGGGATGGTAATGTTATTATGGAATTTTCTGGAAAATCCCTTGTAAAAGGTGAATCCGATGCCTCTAGCTTTCCTTCGGGCGGCTTGCGCTGTACTTTTGAGGCTCGTGGATATACAGTTTGGGATGCTACCAGCTACGCCTTTATTAAAAACAACACCCTTTACATACCCACGGCGTTTTGCTCCTACGGTGGGCAAGCCTTGGACAAAAAAACACCCCTGCTTCGCTCAATGCAAACCCTTAACGAGCAAGCCTTGCGTATTGTACAGCTTTTTGGAAACACCCAAGCAACAAGCGTTGTGCCAATGGCAGGCCCTGAACAAGAGTATTTTTTAATAGATAAAGAAGTATATTTGCGCCGTCCGGACCTTATTAGTTGTGGACGTACGCTTTTTGGTGCAAAGCCCCCAAAGGGGCAAGAGTTAAACGACCATTATTACGGGAGTATAAAAACCCGTGTTTCTGCATTCATGCGAGAGCTGGATGAAGAGCTTTGGAAACTTGGTGTATACGCTAAAACAAAGCACAATGAGGGTGCGCCAGCCCAACACGAGTTGGCTATTGTATACACAACCACAAACATGGCTTGTGACCACAACCAAATAACCATGGATTTAATGAAATCTCTTGCCGGCAAGCATGATTTGGTATGCTTGATGCATGAAAAACCTTTTGCTGGGGTTAATGGCAGCGGTAAGCACAACAACTGGTCTTTGGCTACTGATAAGGGTGAAAATTTGCTAAAACCGGGTAAAACTCCTCACGAAAATGCTCAATTTTTGCTATTTTTGGTTGCGGTTATTGCTGCTGTTGATAAATATCAAGACCTTATACGGGTTTCTGCTGCCTCTGCTGGCAATGACCACCGCCTTGGCGGGCATGAAGCCCCGCCGGCTATCGTGTCTATGTACCTTGGTGATGAATTAACCGATATTTTAGAGTCTATTGAAGCTGGAACAAATTACAAAAATGTTGCAAGGCAGGATGTGCAAATAGGAGTTACCGCCCTACCCGACTTTCCGCAGGATTCTACCGACAGAAACCGCACATCGCCATTTGCTTTTACGGGCAATAAGTTTGAATTTCGTATGAGCGGCTCTTCTTTTTCGCTGTCTGGTTTTAACATTGTGCTTAATACTGCCGTTGCTGAGGTGTTAGGCGACTTTGCTGATGAACTTGAACCTCATATGCGCGGGGATGATTTTAGGTTACACTTACAAAAATTGATACAACGCACTTTTAGCGAGCATAAGCGAATAATTTTTTCGGGCAATAATTATTCGCAAGAATGGGTGGAAGAAGCCGCAAAGCGTGGACTCTCGAATTTTTCCAATTCCATTAGTGCTTTTGAGCAGTATTTCACCCCGCTAAACACAGAACTTTTTGCCAAACACGGCATTTTCACTCCGCAAGAACTAGAATCCCGATATGAAATTTTGTTGGAGATTTATTCTAAAACTGTTATGATAGAGGCGCACACAATGCTTGATATGGTGCGAAAATCTATTATGCCATCGTGTCTTAAATACCAGCAAAGACTATCAAAGCTATTGCTGCAAAAACGCCAGCTTGATATGGGTTTGGACTGCACTTTGGAAACAAAGCTATTAAACGAGATGTCGCAGGGCTGTGCAAACTTGATGGCAAAAACCGATGCCCTTGAAGCGGTTTTACAAACAGCAGAACAAAATAAAGATTTATTAGAGCAAGCGTGGACTTTTCAGCGTGATGTGGTATCCGTCATGGAACAGCTTCGCAATGTTGTAGATAAATTAGAAAATGTGTGTGCAAAAGAATATTGGCCAATGCCTACATACAGCGAATTATTGTATAGCGTGAACTAATATGACACCACATCAAACCCTTAAAAAATACTTTGGATACGATGATTTTCGCTACGGTCAACAAGAATTGATAGATGCTATTTTGGGCAGGCGTGATGCTTTGGGTATCATGCCTACTGGTGCTGGCAAGTCCATTTGTTTTCAAGTGCCAGCAATAATGCTAGATGGAATTACAATTGTTGTTTCGCCCCTTATTTCCCTTATGAAAGACCAAGTTCATGCCCTTAACCAAGCAGGCATAACTGCCGCTTTTATTAACTCATCTTTAACTGAAGGTCAAATATCCAAAGCACTGCAAAATGCTGCAAATAATTTATACAAACTAATTTATGTTGCCCCTGAACGTTTGGTTAGTTATAACTTTTTACGGTTTGTACAATCTAGCAACATACCTTTGGTTGTGGTGGATGAAGCCCATTGCATTTCACAATGGGGCAACGACTTTCGCCCGAGCTATCTCAGTATTGCAGATTTTGTATCGAGCTTGCAGAAACGTCCTACCGTTGCTGCTTTTACCGCAACGGCGACCCCGAAAGTCAAAGAAGATATTATAGAAAAGTTGAACTTAAAAACCCCTTTGGTGCTTGTTTCTGGCTTCGACCGTCCAAATTTGAATTTTTCTGCAACAGGACAAAGCGGAAAAGCCCGTATTTTATTAGATTTTTTGTCAACTCGACCAAAGGATGCTGTAGGAATAGTGTATTGTTCCACCCGCAAACAAGTGGAGTCTTTGGAGTTTGAGCTAAACAGCAAAGGATATAGGGCATCCCGATACCACGCAGGTTTAAGCGATGATGAAAGACGAAACAACCAAGACGACTTTATCCACGACCGCATGAATATAATGGTAGCAACAAATGCATTTGGTATGGGTATTGATAAATCTAATGTGTCTTTTGTGGTGCATTATAATATGCCAAAAGATATAGAAAGCTATTATCAGGAAGCAGGGCGTGCAGGGCGTGATGGTCAGCCTGCCGATTGCTTGCTTTTGTATAGCAAAAAAGATTTTAACACTCAGATGTATTTTATCTTTGAAAATGATGATGAAAGTAAAACCCAGCTAGACCCTGTTGTTGAGCAAGAAAACAGAGAGCGTAACTTAAAACGCCTTAAAGAAATGTGGTCATTTTGTGAGTCTACCGAATGTTTACGCAACCACATTTTGCGATATTTCGGGGAAGTAAATCCTCCTAGTTTTTGTGGTAATTGCAGTAATTGCGGTGCAGAATTTGAAGAAATTGACGTTACTATCGAAGCGCAAAAAATCATCTCATGCATTGTACGTATGAAAGAGCGTTTTGGAGCAGGAATGGTTATAGATGTGCTCAAGGGAGCAAAAAACTCACGATTGCGCCAACTTAAACTTAACCAATTATCGACATACGGTATCAGTAAATTGTCTAGCGAAAAATTATCCGACATTATAAGTGTTTTGATTCGTTTGGGTTATATATTTAAAACTGACGAAAAATACCCTATATTAAGACTTGATAAAAATTGGCGCACGATACTCGATGATGATACAAAAATAACCATGCGGGTCAAAAAAGAGTTGGTTGCTTTGCCGCAAAAATCACACACTTCAAAAGTTTACAATGACGAGCTTTTTAACGCCCTTAAAGCCTTGCGCTTAAAAATTGCAAATAAAAATAATATACCAGCCTTTGTTGTATTTTCTGACGCTACACTTATAGATATGTGCCGAAAAACCCCAAAAAATCTTGATGAATTTTTAAATGTTAATGGCGTTGGTCAAGTAAAAGCGGCACAATATGGCGATGCATTTTTGCAAATAATATCAGATTTTGGACATAATGATATAGAGGTGTCGCAAAATGTTTAACTTTAACAATACTTATACAAAGCTCCCCGGGATGTTTTATTCCCGCCAGCAACCAGCACAAAATCCTTTGGCTGGCATGGTTTATTTTAACGAAATATTGGCAAATAAGCTCAGAATCGACATCAACTTGCAAAATAGCCCTAAAATTTTTTCGGGGGACGAACTTCCAAAGAATGCTGCCCCTATTTCGCAGGCATATGCAGGCTTTCAATATGGTAGATTTAATGTGTTGGGTGATGGGCGTGCTGTAATTTTGGGTGAACACATTACACCTAATGGAGAACGTTTTGACATTCAGCTCAAAGGTTCTGGGCGTACTCATTATTCCCGTGGCGGCGACGGGCTTGCCGCACTTGCTCCAATGCTTCGTGAGGTTTTGATTAGTGAATTTTTAGCGGCTGTCAACATCCCGACAACCCGTTCTTTGGCGGTCGTTACAACAGGCAAGGATGTGGTGCGAGAGCGTGTTTTGCAAGGGGCTGTGCTAACCCGCATTGCATCAAGTCATATACGTGTTGGCACTTTTGACTTTGCTCGGCTAATGGGTAGCGCGGATGATGTTAAAGCCTTGGCTGACTATGTGATTTGGAGGCACTTTCCTCATATTGAAACTTATAATGATAATCATCGATACTTGTTGCTATTACGTGAAGCGGCAGACTTACAAGCAAAGCTAATAGCACAATGGATGAATATAGGCTTTGTCCATGGTGTTATGAATACAGATAATATGTCTATATGCGGCGAAACAATCGACCTTGGACCTTGTGCCTTTATGGATGCTTATGACCCTGAAACTGTATTTAGCTCCATAGACCAACATGGACGATATTCATATAAAAACCAGCCTGCGATTGGCGGTTGGAATTTGGCACGTTTTTCAGAATCTTTACTGCCGCTTTTATCCAAAGATAAGGCGGAGGCTGTGAAACTTGCAGAAATTGAAATTAATCTTTATGCAACAAAATTTGATGAATATTGGTTAGACGAAATGCGCGGCAAAATGGGGTTTGTTGGCGAGGATTCGCTAGATGCTCAATTAGCGCGGGACTTGCTAGAAATTATGTACTTTAATAAATTAGATTTTACTAACACATTTAACACATTTGCGAATAGCGAATCGGGTAACTGTAATTCCCCCCTGCAAGAATGGCTCTCTAATTGGGAAGCTCGCCTTAAACGCCATGGTCAAAATGTTGGAGATGCTCAAAAAAATATTCGCCAACATAACCCTGCCGTTATCCCTCGTAACCACTTTGTGCAAGCCTCCCTTGATGCTGCTGAAAATGGCGATTTTAAACCCTTCAGCGAACTTTTATATGCCCTATGTAACCCATATACGTTTAATGGAAAATTCTCAACATCCTCCTCAGAAAAGTATGTGACATTTTGCGGAACATAAACGACAATGGTGCATAACCCAGCTTGGAACGCTTTTGAACATCAAAATGCCTCAATTTGCGTTTAAAAGTGATGCAAGTGGTTGGCTATGCGCCATTGTCAGCTGAATACTTCAAACCGAAATATGCGCAAAAACAAGCGGCATTGTAAAAGATGTCGCTTCTTTAATTTGCAATTTTCTATATGCATTTTTTACAGAGGTATAATCTAAATTATATATGTACCCTAATTCCCAGCTTGTGTACGTAAGCGGACTTCCTAGCTCAATTTCTTTTTTAAGCATTTTACAAAGTTTGCTGCTGCCGTTTGACATAACTTGTAGAAAAGCACTTTTATCTAAATGCTTAATACCAATTCGGTTCAATAATGACGAAATTTCACTTTCGTTAATACACAGCAAATCTGCTACACAATGTACATCAAATGGGGGCTTTGCAGACTTTAAAAAAACGTCAATCGCTTCAATGTTCGGTACAATGTTTTGTTCGTACTCTTCTAAAAATGACCTCATAATTTTTGCTTCCTTCATATCTTCCTCCGATTTATTTTTTATATATTATATCATCAAATATAATATTTTTTAACATGTAATTACTGCCAAAAGAGTTGTATAATTAGAAAATCCACACCTCGATAGGTGTGGATTTTCTAATTATGGCGGCAGGAGACACGTTTAAGTTTCAAATTCTTTTATTACTTCTAATAAATTAGCCAAAAATTGTGGTGTTTCAGATATAATATATGGTGCATTTAAGTTATGCCCAGCATCCTCCAAGTCGCTTGCAATTTTTGAAAGCTCGGATTTCCCAACAATGAACAAGGCACTTTTTAAACAGTGAACTTGCGTTGTGTACGACTTAAAGTCTTTGGGGCAACTTAATTCTTGCTGCTTTAAAAGAGGTTCTAATATAGAAATTGCCTTTTTAGCATCACGTAAAAAAGCTGATTTCAAATCAAACTTGCCTTCCCCATAGAATTCCGTGTAGTCGTCTTCTTCGAAGTCATGTGTAATTTCAGCGGCATTGTGTGAATGTTTATCTTTTATAAGTTCTAAAAGATATTTATTTAATTGTTGCAAGTCAAGCGGCTTTGAAAGAAAGCCCGAAAAACCATTTTTCATAAACATTTCATCTGAGCCGCTAATTGCGTTGGCGGTTAACGCGACAATGGGTTTATCGTATCCCATATCACGTATTATTTTTGTAGTTTCAATTCCATCCATTTCGGGCATCATATGGTCCATAAATATAATGTCGTACACTTTTCCTGCCTCAATTTTTGTGATGGCATCAAATCCGCTTTCTGCGGTTTCAATAGCGACCTTATAGGGTTTTAACGCTTCTTCTGCCACATACAAGTTAGTTTCTACGTCATCCACAACAAGCACACTGCCGTATGGCATGGGTTCGCATTCTAATTTGGGAATTTCGGTTATGCTTCTTTGTGTATGCTTAAGATTTTGCAGGCTTAAAATGGCTTCGGCATCCAAAACGCCTTCGCCTTCCTTCTTTTGAGGTAGTAAAATAGTGAAAGTGCTTCCTTTGCCGTAAACGCTTTCAACGTAAATATCTCCGCCCATCATATTGACAAGTTGACGCACAATAGCCAAGCCAAGACCACTACCCTCAATCTTGCTATTGGTTTCTAGATTAAAGCGGGCAAATTCACCAAACAAACTGTCGGTTTGCTCTTTTGTCATTCCTTGACCGGTGTCGCTTACAGTAATAATCAACATTATGTTGTCGGTTTCATCGCTGTTTTTTATACCGAATGACAAATTCACTCTACCTTCTTTTGTATATTTAAAAGCGTTAGAGAGAATATTTGTTAAAACTTGCTTTAAACGAAGCTCGTCACCTATTAGATAGACGGGCATTTTTTCATCTACAGTTAAATTAAATTCAATTGGTTTATTACCGATATACATAAAGTTTAACTGCGCAGTGTCTACAATCATGCTTGCCGTTTCGTAAACAGTTGGTATTATTTCCATTTTACCTGCTTCTACTTTGGAGAGGTCAAGGATGTCATTAATGATTGAAAGTAGCATTTTAGAAGAGCTATGAATGCGTAAAAAAGCCTCTTCGGTCTTTGGGGGGTGAATATTCTTTTGAAGTTGTATTTCTGTGATACCTAATACAGAATTCATAGGTGTTCGTATTTCATGACTCATTCTAGATAAAAAATCACTTTTAGCCTTACTCGCTTCTTCGGCAGAAGCAAGCGCACTTAATACATCCGTTATATCATTAAATGCCATTATTTTACTATATATGTCACCGCGCTTGTTCGTCAATATTTTTAGCAATGTATCGTAAGTCTTTACTATCGAATGAACTTCGACAGATACGGCAACATCAACAAAGTCTTTTTCAAAAAAGGAAGTATCTGGATGGTTTTTATCTACAAAAAATAAATCAGCAGCATTTTTACCGATAGAGTCTTCACCCCAAATGCTTACTGCATTATCGTTTAAGTGAATAATGAAATTTTCGTGGTCAAGTATTAAAATAGGCATGGGTATAGATTTAAACATGTCTTCTGAAACATTTTTTACACTAATACTCATACTGCTATGCGCGCTCATAATAGCCGCCAGTTGCAAAGAAACCAACAAAACTAAAATAGATGCAATAGGGATAGCAACAAAGCCAAAAAACACAGGTGCAACATATTCTGTAAAAAATCCTATTGGTGCAATTATAAATGTGCATAAATTAAACCATAATAATTGATTTTTTTCATGTCGGGTTCTAGCAGCGCGCCACCAACTTAAATGCAAAAACGCCATTAATAGAAAATTTATAATAAAATATACAACAATAATGCTAAACATTGGGTTGCTACCATAAGAAAATGAAAACCCAAACTGGCTTTGGATAAAAACTACATCTCCTGATGTAATGCATAAAACAGACAAAATAATTGACCCTACATATAAAAGTAGCGTCCACGATTTATTGATAAGTTTGAAATCTGTTACATAAACCAAAAAACTAATCCAGCTAGGGAAAAATAAACTGCCTGCAAAAAAACCAATATTCCAAAAAAATCTTGCGGTTTCTTCGCTGTTAGAAATAAGCATTAATGCATACGACAAGCTCCAAATTGAAAGCCAAACTATTGCAACCATATATGTTCTGCGTGCTTTTGCTTTACTATCGGCTATTAAAGTATAAATACCCAGCAGTAAAAAAGAAATACTGGTGATTATGAATAGAATCGAAAGAAGATATTGCCAACCTATGCTTGGAGCCATATGGGCACATCCTTTGCTCAATATTATTTGCTAATTTATTCTTGCCATCATAACAGCCTATGAACAAATTTGGTTTATTATAATTATATAAGAAATCACCATGTTTGTCAAGTCTTTTGTGGTATAGCGACTATCTAGTTACCCTTAAATAATAAGCGTGTCGAATTTGTCACGACACGCTTATTATTTATTAATCTGACATCAAATAAAACTCTTAAAATCGAATGTATTTAGCAAAAACTATCATCCCCAGCAAGCGAATCGACATAAATTTTCATTTCCTCTTTGCTGTTAATTGTGTGAGTGCGGTTTATAATCATTTTTTGCGCTGCTTCTGGTAAGGAATAAAAATAATCCTTTGCTCTCTCATTTTGTGCAAGGGCAAAATCAAGACCCATAGGTATATCTGGTTCGTATATTTTGTTTTTGTCTAATTTCATAATGCTAATACCTCCCTATTGTTATACTAATTCCGATTAAAATCCTGTTTTATTTCTGTGGCTAAAACCGACCCAAACAACAGATTTTAATCTAGAAGCAGTATTAAAGCCCTAAAATTCCGGCAATACAACTTTAATTTCTTGCTCCGTACCAAGACGCAAGAATGCCCTTGCTACCTTTTCAAGGGATGTTTTAAGGTCATGTCTTTCTGCAGAGCCTGCTGTGTAAATTGGTATGGAAGAAAAATACTCACCCTGTATATAAATGCGCCCTTCCCCTATTTGTATATTTGCCTCAATGGGAGCTGGCAAGGCCTCGGGGAAAAAGGGGATGACAGAAATGTCTTCGCCGTCTTTTCTTACAGCCATTTCAAGTTCGCCGTTATAAAACAATCCTATTTGCGGTGTGCGTGTTCGAGTAATTTGGAGTATACCTGCCGCGTCACCTTGATTGACAATTTGCTGAATTTCAAAGTTTTCAAATCCATAATTAAGCAGTTGCTTGGTGTCTATCCATTTTTGTTCACGCCCCTTGTCGCCCCAGCCGCTGGCAAGTACCACTGAAATTAAATGCATACCGTCTTTTTGCGCCACACCAACAAAACAATGGCCTGCTTTGTTGGTAAAACCGGTTTTCACGCCATACGCACCGCCAAATTCATTGAGCAGACGATTTTTATTAACGATGCTGTATGTTCGCTTATTGCTGACGGCGTTGTAATTTGAGGTATTAATAATTTCAACAAATTTTGGGTTCTGTAAAGCATACGCCGCAATGATAGCCATGTCATGAGGCGTGCTGTAATGACCTTCGGCATCTAGTCCGCTTGGGGTTTTAAAAGATGTGTTAATCGCGCCAAGTTCATGAGCTTTTGTGGTCATCGCTGCACAAAAATCCTCTAGCGTGCCGCCAATATGTTCTGCGATAGCCACGGCAGCATCGTTAGATGATTGCAACATGAGAGCATATAGAAGCACATCAAGCCTTATTTCTTCGCCTGCGTCCAAAAACATCTTGACTTTTGGTGCAGATGCTGCACGCTTACTAACGGTTACAATCTCATCTAATGAAGAAGCCTTCTCCAAAGTGATGATTGCCGTCATTATTTTTGTTGTGCTCGCCATGGACATTTGTTCATCTTTATTTTTGCTCCACAAAACCCGCCCGCTGCCACTTTCCACAAGCACAGCACCCGTTGCTTCCACTTTTGGTTCTGCAATTTGCTCTGCCCAAGCGATTGTTGCGCCAACGAAAAACACCATCGCAACAACTGATAAATACATTACAAGTCTTTTCATAAATCCCATCTCCAAAACTTTTTTAATATTTTGCGCAAAAAAATAAAAAATAATCTTGACAATCTTATTCCATCCTGTTATAATCCATAAAGTGTCTTTGGTGGGTAATGTTTTCGTAATTCTGACGAAAGAATAGACCATCTCATTAATGAGGGCAATTAGCGCAGCTGGTAGCGCACATCCTTGACGTGGATGGGGTCAGGAGTTCGAGTCTCTTATTGCCCATTGTAATGGTAAAATTTTAGCCTAAAACAAAGAGAAAAACCGTTACACTATCAGGAGGATTAGCGAAGTGGCCATAACGCGGTGGTCTTGAAAACCATTTGGGGGCAACCCCACGGGGGTTCGAATCCCTCATCCTCCGTTTTAACCCCTTATGAGCGAGCATTGCTCGCTCAATTTTTTGGAGATGTACTCAAGTGGCTTAAGAGGCTCGCCTGGAAAGCGGGTAGGTCGTGAAAGCGGCGCGGGAGTTCAAATCTCCCCATCTCCGTATAAAACGATTATAAATTTAAAACAGCGACCAGTATTCGGTCGCTGTTTTAAATTTATTTTACATCACCGCCATGGAATGCCAGTTCATAAACTTTATCGCCTTTGTAAAATATTTCCTCTACCCCTGAAAACCAATGGAAGTTGCCTTGGAAATTACATTTATAGATGTAATCATCATTAGCATAATGAAGCGGTCCTCGGAAAGGATACTCTTCTGGCACAAGCAGCAGAGCTTCATTCAGAAATTTATAAATTGAAAAATCTTCAAATAAAAGCCTGCCGATATAATTCATCGACCAAAAGGGAATGTCATTTTTCCACAAGGCTTCTTGTCCTGAAAAACTTGCTCCACCTAAAAATGTATCGATGTATTTTAGGTTTCCCTCGACATATTGTATATCGTTTGAATTTGGTCTTGAAGTTTCAAATTTTGTTCTATCGGCAGCAAAGATAGCTTTTTTGGCTCTAACCAAAAAACCAGCAATATTTTCACCCATTATTGTCACCTTTTTCTTTCCATTGCCCCCAACTTCCTTTTGATGTAGGCTCAACCGTAAAATATTCATAACCAATGGTTAAAGCAGGGGGCGCAAGAGCAACAAGGTCCTCTAAATTGTTGCTTTCGCCATCGGTATTCATTTTCTTTGGTTTTATCACATTGTGTACCTTACAAACAAAAATGCTGCTGTCCTCCTCTAATGCTATATGCCTTGTGACTTCGAGCTCATAAATTAGAGGGCTGTCTGTTAAAATGGGTATATCAAGCACTTCACCACGCCCAACATTTATTTCGATATTCATTTTATTAGCATTGTACCCGCTGTTGTTTCCAAAATAGTCTGCAAGAGGTATCATGGCTTCACTTACAAGATTTGCAGAAAACTTACCTTCGGCAAGGATTCGGTCTTTTGTAAGTTTATTTTCTCCGATACAAACCATGATGCTGTCTTCTCCATTCCAACAACCAGTAATCCATGTAAAAAGTGCAAAATTAGGGCTTTTGTCCTCTTTATTTGTTCCGTACAAAAACATTGCTTTTGGATGCATTTTATATCCCCTCTTTCTCAAAATTTTCCAATATTCTGCGTAATTTGTTTTCAAATTCTGAAATCTCTGTCTCTGTAAAGCCGTCGTAAAAAATTTCATTCATGTCATCGGACAATTTGTTGTATTTTTCACGATATTTTTTTGCTTCTTCTGTTATGCAAATAAATACCTGCCTTCGATTGTTTTTGTCGGGTATACGTTTAAGAAGTCCTGATGCTTCCATGCGGTCAAGCATACTTGTAAGTGTCGTTTTTGCCAATGATGTAAGGCGGGCAATGTCTGTAATCGTCAATTTTTCATGCTCCCATAGCACGTATAATATTCTGCCTTGCGCACCATTAAAAGCGTCTACGCCACACTCTTTAAGTAGTCGCTCCCATGTTCGGCCGCTGAGCCGCCCTATTTGCGACATAAGAAATCCGCCGTATTTTTTCGTAATAATCACCTCCATCTATATAAAATTATACTATATA
>Ga0123352_10000916_pt1 | contig 37634 bp, 27 predicted proteins | sample TergutLab28metaG_FD_89700 | JGI IMG/M metagenome (GOLD analysis project Ga0123352, IMG submission 89700) | Labiotermes labralis P1 segment gut microbial communities from Petit-Saut dam, French Guiana - Lab288 P1 | ecosystem: Host-associated > Arthropoda: Insects > Digestive system > Gut ... | reverse complement strand
CAATAATGGGAGGCTGAAAAAACACTGGGTAATGAGGAGCATTCACTGAATTGATCTGCTGAGGGCAGGGGATAAATGGCGGGCTCTTGTGAATGCGGTCATGACCTTCCGGGTCCCATAAAATTCTTGGAACTTCTTGACTAGCTGAGAAACTATTAGCTTGTCAAAATGGTCTGTTCCGTGGAGTTAGTTATGACCAAGAAACATCCACAGTCGCGCTGGAAAAATGAACAGGCTGAAAATCCCCTGTGCGGTTACCGTGACTTAAAACATCGGGTAGAAAAAATGTTGACGGCAGAGTCGAATTTGGACAACGTAACTGCAGGACAGGTCAGCCAGACTGGATACATGTTAATAACCAAGTTCGATTCCTGGAAGGAAGCATTTTTCTTTTCGAAACTACCCGAGTCTGATCCAGCCTTATAGCGCTGGGATTTAGCGATGTAAAGTGTGGAACAGTGCTTGATGCTCCCTACACGTTTCGCCATGGTTTGATGCTTAGGCACTAGGACGATCAGACCAGTGTAGCTTTCAGATTAGGCAGTTGGTGTCAACAGAACTCGTGACCCACAATAGGGTCACAACCTCGTCCGGTCGTTCACATGCAGAATGCAATGGCAGCTGGGGTGTGAAATTCTGCCCTATTCACTTTATTTGTGACAGCAGGTCTGTACACTGCACAGTGCGAGTGGAACACACATCTGGCAGTACTATTTGGCTCTGTTGATTGACTAGTAAGTTTATTGACATGTTCACCACCTTATACAAGTCAACTTACATAACTCATTTTAATTCTATATGGCACAGTCCCTCCTGAGAAACTAGTAGTTGCTCAACTAGTCAAGATATTACCTGCATTTTATGGAACCATAAGGTTTATTACCATTTGTAGAAGACACTATATCTAAGCCTTTTCATCCTGTTTCTTCAATACTAGTTGTAGTATTATCCACCCATTAACATTCAGGTCTTCCAAGCAATCTCCTTCCTTCAGGCTTACCCACCAAAGCCCTGCACATACAGTCATATTTCACACTGAATTAATATACACATATTTCCTTCTTTTTCTATGCTCATAATCCCCATGTGCTTGCAACAAGAACATTTCCAGGAAAACAGCATCTACACCAATCCATTCCACTCCATGGGCAGGTGATGTTACATCTTACAGATTTCCCCAGATATAGGTCTACAAAGATCTGAGCCCAGTTATTACACACAAAAATCTAGAAAGAAAGTGTATAAACACACTGCATTCCTGGTGACCAAGTGCATCGAGCAATATGTGTACATGACATTCCTGTGCAGGCTGACTCAGGACTGCACAGCCTCCAGATTCAAAGTGAATGTCTCAGGAGATACACAGACTCTTCATTCTAAGCGAGAGTACCAAGTGCTATACACAAACTCTGCATTGCTAGAAGGGGTGCCTTGACAAATACACACTGTATTCCTACTGGTGATGATCAGAAACACATGACAACACATTCCGCATGTAACAGCAACAGAAAATACAGCAGCAACACATTCCCAGTGAGACCATCTACAGAAATACAAGGGCACTGCATTCTTAATGTGCTTGGAGAAATATGTGTAAATCTTATTCTTAGTGACATTGACAAGGGAAACACACACATAATATATTGGTGTCTCAACACAGAAATGCAACACACAGAGTGCTTCAGTAACACACAGGCACCACATTTATAATGTTTCAAGAAACACAATGCACTGCTAGTGACATTGCCTTATGGAACACATAAGAAGCATTCTCTCAAGAAAGGCTGATACATTGCACTCTTAGAACATCTTCAGATACAGACACTACATTCATTGCTAAGAGTGACTTAGGAAACACACAAGCACTGCACACCTGTCTGTGTGTCGAGAAATACCCAGGCATTTGGATACTGCTCATTCAGCATTGCAACTACCTTCTGGGCTGGACGAATGGGGAATATGGCTTTGATGTCCAGCAGGGACAGAGATACAAAATTAAATTATAATGCTCCAGGAACAGGTCTACAAGAACTGGTACACATGGAAAACAGAAGAAAACTGTTCTATTTTCTTTCACATAATATACCTTGACTGCAACACCCTTTTTACATCTTTCTCAATTTTTCAAGACTCATCTCCATTCATGATGTAACTGAGAAAACATGTGCTGATCTGACAGGTCTGGATGAATTCTTTACAAGCTGTGACTATGTTTTTGCTCATCCACAAGACTGTGTGGAACTAACTTTGTGCACAACTTCTTTTCCAATCTTCACAATGAATCTGACCACTCATATCCCATGTATAGTAAAAATGATCCTCCATCAACTGTAAGTCATTGGATGATCTCTGGCTGCCATTGCACTACCTTTTGCAACTGTTTGTGTATTTTAAGCACTTGAAGGCTGCTCACTCCTTGGATAATCTTTAAGATCTTCACATCCTTCTCTGAATCATTTAAACTCTTGAGTACATAGCTTTATTTCTATAGACAGTTTCAAGCATTTTGTGTGTTCCTTAACTTGTTTTTATAAGTTTGCAGCATAACTTCATGTTCACTTGCTGCTCCATAACAAAGGAAAATACAAATTATGCATGGGGGTTCTTGCCTCACATCAGCATCTGTTGCAAATTACCTGCCAGCCAGGAGCTTCTTATGTGGTCAACAGAAATGGTAATCTCTGGGCACAAGATCAGGAAGGTAAGAGTTGTCTGTAACCTCCCAAACACCGTGTCATAGCTACAAATCCAGGTGAGAGTTTCGGGGCCTGGCAATTTCCAGTTCTTTGGACCCCTTAATAAGCGAAAGACACTGACCTAAAACAGTCACCTCCTGGCTACAGAAACATGACACTGATTTCTGACATACCAGAACACAAGGCTTGGTGCCAGTGTGACGAATGTTTAATTGTCAATGGTGACTACGTGGAGGTCTGATGTGTACCATCTGCTACCCATGTGCCATGCATACACTGAAGTCAGATTACAGTTCTTGGTAGCAAGTGTTTGTTACCTTACATTTTTAAACTCCTTTGAAAATATGTATTGAAACCAAAGATGACTTGAGTCAGTGTCTCAAGAAATGCACGAGTATCCTGTTCATTATGAGAAATTTGAATAAGACAAGTAGAAGGAAATTATGAACAGTAGTGGTGAAACTCATTTACACCTAAACTATTTAGAAGTTAACAAGAAATGATGAAGTGTGAAGTAGGACATTAGGTACATTCTGTAAGGAGATAACACTGCAAGAAAAACTGGTGACAATTAACACAGTAGCATGGATATGTGGAAGATGCTGATGGTTTAGGAACAATGAATGAAGATATCAAATAGTGGGGCTGGTCCCAAATGGACTAGTCATATAAAACAGGGCAGGGATAGAGTCAAGGGAGATATAAGATGGATAGGATTGGAGAAGGCTTATGTCAAAACAATAGCCTGGCACAAATGTCAAAGGATGTTGATGCGATCATAGGTGCTAGGCAGCCCTATCAGTTAACACATATGGACAAATTGACAGAATGCATGGTGGAGAAAAGCTGGAAAACACAAACAAAACCTGCCACCTTCTTCAGAAGTGAAGTTTCAACCAAAAATATGTTTAATCAGAAAGCCCTGTTTTATTGGACAGGCTAATTTAGATACAATTACATCTTGGCTTAAGAACTGGACATATTTGAATCAGACAACACAGATATATGACAAAACCCATAATTAAATTACTTCCACTTTCTAAACATTAATCAGAAACTGAAGTCCCTGGCCAGTGAACAGATATGGATTTTGCCTCATCCTTTAACAACACAATCTAAGAACATGAACTACTTCATTTTGACACCATATTATTTACTTTACCCCCTACCTCATTTTGATACTGTATTATCTACTTCACCAAGGTTTAAAACTGCGAGACATCATTTCATTATCTACTTACTAAATATGACCTACAGTGAGCATGCTGTGGTGGTAGTATGTACTTACAGAAAACATAATTGCTGATTCCAGAAATATATGTGACTGTACCAGGTTTTCTTCATTATGGCACGGTAAGGAGCCAGCAGACTCAATGCTGGCATCCTTCTACCCACTACGCTGTACCATAACCAAGGTAATGGAATAAGAATATTCCCTGCCATGAAACCCTGTGATCATGATAAATACTATTTTAAGATGCACAACTGAATAACTTCAGTCCTTGTAGGACAATTAGAATAGAAAAGAATAAAGCCATGACTTCATATTCCTGACACAACTGAAACCTGTGTTTGTGCAGTGCCACAAAACTACAAAATGCTTATTCCGTTGAATATGCTTCTGTAACTCTCCTGCTTACCCCCTTTCACTTAAATGATGAAAGAGAGAGCATGCAAATTTCTATTATTTTACATCAATTCCTTCAGTGGGCAATGCTGATCGCATAACAATCCCCTTACTAATACTGCCACAATAATAAAATAAAAAAATCAAATGGGTTACATGTGTAGCTAAGATTGTCATACAAGAAATTCATTAAAAATTTTGGTTAGAGACACTGTTCAGACTGGAGAGGCGATAACATTAATACAAATTAGAGAAGTAAAACATGAGAGTGAGAGGCAGATACAAATAAATCAGAGCTACCTCTATGATGATTCTGGTAACAGATGTACTGAACTAGTGGCACTGAAACTTCTGGTTTCATTAGCAGAGGGATGACAGCTAAGCCCATCATGAAGGTGATATGAGATGACAAAGCATAAACCAAACAAGTGCCATCAATGTACACTAGTTGCCACACTTTGAAAGAAACATAACAGGACTATTTTAGAGACTGTGTTGAAGGGGACAGGAACACACCCAGTCATTCCAACCATTGCCAGCCACCAGACAGATTGGTGTGGCAGCTGCAATTGTAGTAGTATGGAATTAGGAACTGACAGATTTGTCTACATACAAGGCAACATCATTTTATTTACACATAAGCACCAATATGACATCAGTTCATTAAAATCAAACAAGAGTGCAAAATTTATCACATTTGTTTGATGTGCACACCCTTACAATCCTCACATAATCAGGCACACCCCTAGTAAAAGCACAACAGACATTTGTCATAAGTTCACTTTTTCCAGCCAACTTATTGTGTCTAATTTCTCTTCCACACAGATTGCCTTTTGCTGTTCTCTTACTGTGGTTGAAATAGGGGAAGTAAGTTAACATTTCTCACCATTCAATAAAAAAAAAAAACTTTAAGCACATGATGACACCACAGAGTATCAATCTGAAACGCATGGTGAGCAAATGATGCAGTTACACTCTGCACGCTGTCTCACAGCCTTGTTCTATGCTCTGAGTTTTGTACACTCTTGGCTGAGTCCTAGTGTGTGTCCAGCCTCAGGGCGTTAAAACAAAAAAGAGAGGACACAAATTAAGATGTGATGCAACTTGGCAAGGGGTATTAAAGCAGAAAAGGCATAAAACAAATGGGCATAGAACAAGGGCTACCAGTATGTGAATTTAAATACTGAACATACTGAATAACCCTAGCTGGTGAGACTTCCGGAAAATAAAATGGAAACATTTATATAAATACACAAGATAATCTGGACGAACTTGGCAAAATTTCCAAGAATACATATCAAATGACATAATACTAGCACATCCACACAGTATTTCAGGAACAATATTCAATTATGTGATGGTAAGTGACATTATTTACCTTAAGACTTTGCTCTCATCATCAGCCCATGTACCACAAAAAATTAAAGTTCTCCAAAATCCTATATATTAACGATTGGCATTTCAGACACCCTGTGGCTAAACGTGAAGGGCACCTTATGCCCCATTTCTTCAAGCCCCTTTGTGGAACCCCCTAGCATGATGCCAGCATTTCCTTTTTTGAGCCGTCTGTGATTAGGCAGTTCATGTATGTTTTCCCAGCAAGATGCTCAATCCCCCGCCTGGGAGTTGTGTTTGCCCAACATGACCACATCTGTATTGATGCATGTCTGATACCATTACAAACACTCCTCCACTTTTGCAATTTTAAAGAAGAAGAAAAAAATAAAATAATATATTTTTTTAAATTGTGCCAAATTTTCCTTGCAGGAAAGAAAACATTATGAGACAAAGGTGGTGGAAGAATACAGCTGGGCAATAACATGGGCAACAGGGCAGTAATGCTGTGGCTGATGCAGTTCCAGAGTTTCGGAGTTTGGATTTTGATTGGGCTCTCTTGCATATACATAACTGACCATAAGCATACTCAATTCTGACTTGTGCAAAATTTATAAATATTACACTGCTTCAACCAGCTGATAAATAAAGAAGCACAGTTGCATAAAAAATTAGACCCTGAAGACCATCAGCACAAAGAGAAAAGTTATGGTTGGTGAGACAGAGATTACTAAGATGGCAAGACCACCATAATAGATAACTGGAAATCAACATGGATTTCTAAAACTGATGTGATGAAGGGTAGAAGAAATAACATGGAGATAACACAGAATTCTAAGTTGATATGGTGAACTGTAGAAGACATAATGTGGAGACACTCCAATGCAGACTGTTAGGCTACAGGGGCATAAAGTAACCTAATTCATAAACACAAGCATCCAAGCACTTTTATGAAGAATTGTAAAACAGAATAAAACAATATGTTAACATGAGTATGGTACTGTATACAAAATACCAGCTACATAAAATTACATTACATTAAAACATCAATTTTGTCCATGGATTATCAAATGGGACCAGAAAAGTGACGATCATGATGGAGCAGCATTTAGACCACCAAAGTCTCTGGACTTTACAAGAATGACAGGTTTGGTAATGCAAACAACCACATAATCTGAAATTCCTTGAAGCTCTACTACATTCACACAAGTAACAGGCACAATAGCTTGTCCTTCCTAATAGAAATCAAAACAGACTGTACATAGAGTAACAACCACTGTACTTACCACTATGTCACCAACTCACTGTTACCAACATTACAGTACCTCCAGAGTTTTGTGTATTAATGATAACAGTGCGACACGTACCCAACAGGATGCAGACCAGGCACAGAGGGCAGCACAGCCATCAGGCATATGGGGAAGCTACTAAAGGAATCTCCCATTAAAAAAGTAAGACATTATTAATCTTATTTACTTAGCTGAAAAATTCACCATACATAATCAGCTTCATGAATAACAAATATACACAACTCATTTTATACGCAGTACATTTCACATATGGACTGCACAATATTATAACAAAGGATCTCTCAGTTTCTTTTGTCTTTGGATTTACTGATTTAATTCAGTACAGCACGAAACCACCAGATTTATGACAATCAGTAAGATGACTGGCCTAGTTATACACACTGGCACAGACATCCTCCTAATTGGTGGGACTGAACCCATTAACTTACACTGACTGCTCAAGTATTTTTTTTTTCTGCGCCCATTAAATTTTATGCAGTGTGAGGGTGTGGCCTGGATTAAAATGGCAAAAGGCAAGTTACTGCTCTGCACTTTTCAGCAAAATAATGAACATTTGAGCTCTGAAAGATATAGAATTTCTGGACTAATTCAGTGCCCACCACATTCTCAACAGCAACTCTGCAGAAAAAAATGAAGCAGTATCCTGATGATATAAGATCATCTCTTTTAAATTACCCTTACACATTTTGCTATTGTATTTGGCATGTGGCACTCAATTTTACTACATTCTGCTGTCTTGGCCTAGAACAGAGTTTAACAGTGGAGCCCCTGGCATCAGCACTGTTACCACTCTATATTAAGACACACAGATACAGTGGTAATCAGATAATTCTCTTTCAAGGATGGAAGTGGAAGGAAGTAGTCATGTTCGATCAACAGAACTACCCTGGTATTTGCCTGGATTAAGAAATGTAGCATGAAAAGTTTAGACTGTTCCCTAGGCAGGATTTGAACTGGGTAACCCTACAAACGCAGGTTCCCAGTGTTTTATGATACTAACTTGCTTGATCAAGAAAGAAAAAGGACATCAACAGCAGCTAGTGAATACACATTGACTTCTGACAGTCTACACAGTTGTACAGGGTGGGGCAAAATAACCTCCCTAAATTTTAAGGTTAATAAAAAAAAACTATTCGAGATACAAAAATTTTATTTTTGGATTCTGAAACTACAACATGGGAAGTTTTAAATCACATAGTCTTAAGAAGAATATCTTACAAGTGGTGGCCATTGTTTGCGTGGTGTTTGCGTGCAGAGCGCCTGGGAGACTGCAAAACGGACTGTCTGACAGCCTCAATGTTCTCTGGTGTTCGAGTGGTCCGTGGTCGTCCTCATCTTTTTTCAGACACACTTCCTGTTTCCCTGAAGTTCTCAACCCACAACAGAATGGATTTTCGGTCTGGTACTCGGTCCCTGGGGGGGATTTGGTAGCGAGTACGGAATGCACGCTGCACCACTACGATAAGAGTGACTTTGCGAAAAGTAGGTTTCAATGGCAAATGCGCGCTGCTCATTGGACCACACCACCTTTACAACTGCAGTGTGTTGTAACGGGAACTTCCCAACTACCCGCACCTTTCGAGCCCAACCCCACCCTTCTATGGCCTCCCCTCCCTTCACAATACCCTACTGAAAGTATGGAGGTTATTTTGCCCCACCCTGTACAATATTGAATATAATTAGGTATATCTTCTTCTTCCATTGGCACTACAGCCCACTGTGGGCTTTGGCCTGTCAAACAATGTCTTTCCATTTTTTCCTATCTGCCACCAACTCTCTCCATCTTTTCACTCCCAGCACTTGAAGATCTCTTTCTGCTTCCTCTTTCCATCTTTTCCTCGGTCTTCCCCTTCTTCTCGTCCCTTCCAGTTATCGAGTGAAGATCTTTTTGGGCATCCTATCCTCCTCCATTCTCTCTAGGTGACCTAACCAGCTTATCCTTTGCCCTTTTATCCATTTTACTATATTTTCTCCTTTTCTCATCTCTTCTAGTTCTCAATTTGTCCAACTTTTCCATTCCCCATTTTCATATTTAGGATCATATATTCTTCTAAATATTTTCCTTTCAAAACTTAGCAGAGCTTGTTCTTCTTTCTTCGTCAACGTCCATGCTTCCGCTCCATACGACACTACCGGTCTTATTAGTGTCTTACATAATTTTAGTAGCACAGGATAAAAGTCGACTCCTGAATAGACTAATAGCGGCAAAATAAGTTCTATTGCCGGCCAAAATACGTCTTTGTATTTCTTTTTCCAAGCTATTATCATTACTGATTAGCGTACCCAAGTATACAAACTCAGCTACTCCTTCCCCAAGTTACACCATTTATGTTTGCCCCTTTCACTGATTTTCGGGATGGGGATGCTGAAAATCTCATATATTTGGTCTTGTCGGGTTTTATTACCAGGCCCACTCTACCTGGTTCTGTTCTCTGCTTATGATTTAAGTATATACTTGTACAATATCTAAAAGATGGTGATCACTAACAACACTGGAAGGAATGCAAATATTAATGGAACATACTGGTACACTGCACTGGACCCCCTCACAATGGTAAAACATACCTATTAAATTCATCATTCCCTAGTAAAATGTCTTCTTTGGGCAGCTGGCAGTTATGAATTTATTCAAGAAATTCAACCTGTGTCACTATGACAAGCTACTAACAACATCTTTCACTGAATGACCAACCGACCTTAACTATATAATGTTCTGGCCAATCACTCCAGTTACATTTATTCACCCTTCCTAGCACTCATCAGCCTTGGTAATACTAAACAAGTACATTACTGCCTCAGCTCACAGTGGCTTCACACCAATGTACTCTAATCTCAGACCTCACATACTAAACAATTGAGAAGCAACAGAAAAAGCACTGAGTGCAAAGTACAACAGCAACTTGCATAAAGACGTGTACTTGGTTGAAGTATAGGGCAAATACAGCATATCTGAAAAAACTTAGGCCATATTTACCAACATCTGTGAAACACCAGTGTCACATAATGGTCAGTGTTGTATATCACCCCTGCAACCAGGCAAGTTATTAAATTCTGCAGGATTTATAATTCATCTATGGCATTTCGACAAAAATATCTATACAGAATGTGCTTAACTCTACATGTGATTATAAGGTAAACCACAATTTTTCAGGTGATGAATTAGCAACAAAATTCTTGTTTTATATTCATGCAAATACAGTAATTTTCTTCTTCTGGCATTTTTGAATGTCATGTCATGCCAAAAACACACTTACTGCACCATCTTTTACTTTTTCCATTCATTAACCACACACACACACACACACACCCACGCACGCATGCGCGCACACTCACACACAGTGATTAGTGAATTAAAGGAATTGGGACTCCTAAAGTGGCAAGGTGCATGGGACTCTTCGAATAAAGGAGCTCTAACAAAAACCTTTTTCCCAAAAGTAAAAGATAGACTAGCCAAAAGACTGCAAATGTGCCTAAATCTATCGACGGTAATAACAGGTCAAGGGAAATTGAGGGCTTATCTGCATAGATTTAAGATAATAGAAGACCTGATGTGTCGCTGTGAAATGAACCCTCAAACTACTGATCACTTAACACGGGAATGCACCTTATTGAGCAAGCAGAGACAAAGTCTCAAAAATAGTATTATGAAGGCGGGCGGGAGCTGGCCAATATCAAATACTGAACTGGCAAAACACATACACGATCATATTCAAAAAGTTTGGGAACTCCATAAATCTAGAAACATTATATAAGTTAACGCACAATTACACTAAAAGACTGTGGAAGTGGAGCAGATAAAATAGCAAAGAATCCAAACTCTACAATAGAATATACATGTTGTACTAAAGGACGTTAAGCGAAAAGAAAGACAATACCAAGCATGTAGTATTGCTAATGTAATGGAACATGCCTGAATGATAAAGCTATGTGTGTATATATATATAGAACACACACACAAACTAAAAGAACTGCACAAAAAAAAAATCATGAAGAGGTGAACAATAATTTTAGAGCTGTGGGTAGGTGGCTGCAAGTTTTGCAGCAGCAAGGGCTGTATCAGCCAGACTGCATTACTCAATTCATCTTAATTAGCATCATGTCCACAATTTGTCAGAAATAAATACACATTAGTATAAAGCCTGTTGTCACTTCAATGGGAAATTTTGATAACTCCTGCCTCTAGCTACACTTTCCACAGGTAATTCTTCAGCTGATGCATTAGGACATGTTACAGCCCTAGAGGGATAATGAACATGACAGTGTCACTGAATATTCTCTGCATGCATTGTAAAAGTCCTTAAGAGACAGCTTGACACATTTTTATAGCATGATGCCAATGAAAGCAAAGCTACTTCCTGTCTGCTTTATAACTTACCGAATATTTATGCCATAAATCTGAAAGTTCTGAAGACAGCTTAATTTGAAAGGTCCAAATTTCTAATCATAACAATTTAACATTTCAATTGAAGCTTACTTAATCACTAGAACACTGCCTGTCAACTGCATTAAGAGCTCATGACTTATCACCACCATTTAATATTTCACAGAAGTGTGTGTACTCAGGCATATCAAAATCAAAGAAACTGGAAACTGTGACAACACTGACTTCTTTGACTGCTGCCATCTGTTGGTGGAAACCAACAGCCGTGATGTCACCAGTGTGTTACACTTCTTTTACAAACCAGGGGTATTACATGCAAGGCAGATTATTGTTTTTACACTTTCTTGTACTCTGCCAACACAACAGTTACATAACCCTTAAAGGGTGCTGGTAACTATGTGTACCACATGGTTTAATGCTGACATTTTTCTTACACATTAAGTTCAACAGCTTCTCTTAATATTTGATGAAATGCTACAATTAGTCTTAACATGTGCCATTTGGAGACCAATGAAAGATTCCAAAATTTATATCAGCTGCCACTTGCACCATAACTTAAAGATGCACCCTATTCAGACAAAGAGCAGTGCACTCTAAGCTTGTAAATATTTTTGGGCACAACATAATTATCAGCTCTTTGTTTTGTAATGCATAGCAGCAAGGTTTAAGATTTGTGTACACCGCTATACCATTCGTAATAAATGCCACAGCATCTCCTAGTTTCAAGTTCAGTACCTCCCTTACTAAATTACCACTCAATGCTCCTTAACCCTGAACTGACCAATGGGACAACATTGTCCTTTTAAATGTACACCCTCTTTGCATGAAAGGGAAAGTGTCCTGCAATGGGAATTTAAATTGAAGCTGCAGCTGGCAACAGAAACCTTGCATTTAAAAGGCTATATGCGAACAGTTAATGTCACATACTGTTTCACAGCTACATATTTCAGTTTATAAATGTAGCTGACTCAAATGACAAGGAAACATAATACCAGAAGCAGCATCACTATTCATTCCCTTCAACAGATTGAGCATAATGTAGTGGAAGGCTTTTTAAAACATTGCAAATAAAAATTCAAATGTTTTCCTTTTTAAGAGTGAGCAATCCTGGTGAAAGGTAATTAGCAACTGTTCCACACACATAGCACTTGATTTAAAACACCTTCTCAATCAATGCAAGAATAATCATGTGTACATTTGGGGTCTGTGATCAATCATACTCATGGCTGCTCTCTCTCTTGGCCAGCAAGCTGTCTTTTTCTTCACCTGATATCCCATCACCCACCACTTTGGTTGAGCGTGTGTTCTTACTCAGACCTTCTGTCAGCCCAGACTGACTGACCCTGTAACATACAGTAACTTTATCTAAATACTCTAAGAAGAATAAGATGGGCAAAATATGTAGCATATGAGATAAAAGAAAAATGCATACATTTTTAATTAAAAATGTCAAGACATGCAAGCACAGACATAGATGGAAAGATATTGAAATGAATATTACAGCAATAGGATATGTGGAGAAGCATGACTTCGGTACAGGTCCAATGGCAGAATTTTGTGGGATTATTTACTTCTCAAGAGTGACACAAATCCATGGATTTAGCTACTGCTACAGAGAAGTTCTGGATGCCAAAATGAAAGCACCAGTACTTTTCAACAAAAGTGTACATATCCAACATAATGGTGTAGTTATGATCATACAAGTTTAAAAAAATCTTAGTCCATCCATTCTTAAATTGCTATAATGAAACAATTCTCAGTGCCAAACACTGCAACTAAGAGTTACAGTAAACATGGACTGCAGTCGTTCCTGGGTCTAAGCACCACATATGGAATAAGTGGAACATCCGTGACACAGAGTTCATCTCAGAACTATACCAAGCACCGAAAATCAGGCTACTACAGCTCCAGCCTGAAGAAAGAGTTTGATACCCAGTGCATACAAATGCATATGATAAATATACTCCAGAACTTCTCTGGACATGATAAAACAAAATACAAACCCCTGAACATACTCCCCCCCTCCCCCCAAAAAGAAATTAAGCCCATAAGCCTTCAACAGTCACTGTGTTGAAGGGTGTCTTACATCACATCTTCACGCACTCCCCATCCCCTGAAATATGAGTACTATTAACACCCCTCCCTAACCTAACCTTAACACACATACCTGAGCAACTTGGCACAACTAGTAGTATGCACTGCAAGAAATATGTTCTCATTACATCTGCAATTAATCTGGGAAATTTTGTGCACATTTTTAATCATACTCACCTTGCATTAGGCCTAATAATTATATTTTGTATAACACACTCCCCTGCTTATGCTCACAGTTCTGAGATAAAGAGAAGCAAATTTTGTATCTCATAAATTATCTCTTTTGTTTAAGTGACTCAGCTATCTTCAGTTGTTAAGAGAGCCATTTACCAATAAATTAACAAAACACAAACATTAATTGACATGCAAAAGCTGTCGCTCATGCTACCAATGGCTGGAGTGGGAAACACACAAACATAAAGCTTTAATTAGTATATTAAAAACATGTATATATTACCATACATGTGGCATGAAGCTGCAGCTCTACATGACCTTAACCATGGCAATAGAACAATATAAGCAGTAAGCTTCACACACTGACATCATTCTCCCAGAAGTGAAAGCCACTGTACGAATAAGAGGTGGGATGGATATAAGACAAGAGTCTCAACATAATGGTGAGAAAGACCCATGCCATGGCTGAAAATCACAGCCTTGCAAATCAGTCAGTAACCAAGCACAGCCTTACAAAGTATCATGAATGCCTTGGAACTTTGGGTAATGCTACTCAGGTCACTTACACAACATCCATTTCCTCTTCATCATCAACACTGAGCTGAAAGTAAGGATTTGCTGATGCAGGCCGGAACTTGTAGCCTGTCAGCACAAAGAACACGTAAGTAGCCATCTCATGGAACATTTCATCCAGCCACTCATACTGGAAAGGTACTGTTATCTGCAACAAGGACATATCCATCTCAGACATTATGTAACTTGCCCTGGCATCACTCACATACTGGAAATACAAGTCTCATTATACCTTGCTGATGCCAGTTGTGCAGCCATTTCAGAAGACAATGTTGTTGCCTCATTGGTGATGTCAATGACAAGTAACTAACTCCATACAGTAGTCATTGAAAACTTCATAGTTGTTCTGCTGGTCAAGTAATATGTACATTTCATGTAACATGAAATCTTACCATCATGCTTGTTACAGCACACCAAGGATCCTAGCCTGATTCAGCCCAATACAGTCAATATCCTCACCCTTATTTTAACCCCTTGTATGAACAACTGAATGGCCTGCTGCAACACATGCAGCGACTGTTTAAATATGCAATGTGACTTTTTTTGACTTACTACTTCCCTGGATATCAAAAAATAAAACATAATGAAACAATAATACAGTGATACCAAACAGCTGCATCAAGCCATTTAAAGGACAAAGAAAGACAGCCTCCCTACCACCAGCAAATGACCAGCAAAAATGTAATGAATGAGAAAATCAAACATGAGTGAGACACTACTGCACACTATGGACTCCATTAACAGTCACTGGCCTCATCTTATTTTCCAACACATTGGATTAATGTTACCTTTATGTCTATGCCTACATCTTCTAAGTGGTCTCTTTCCTTCAAGTTTGTATTAAGAAATTCTGTATGCATTACTCAGATCCCCCACTATGTATCATGTAGTACCCTATTCATCATCCACCCTAATAATAACGATATAGGAGTAGCAATTATAAAACTTCTCATTGGCCTCTGCTGTGCCTATGCAATATTTTTTCATAGCATATAAGAATGGCTTTTGCATGTGATCTGAGAACTGCTGCCTTCATAAGGGGCAAATTATTTACTCAGACACACAATACACAGATTCTGCAAAGTGGACCTTTTCCACCTAGGCATGGTACAGATGCAGAGTGCATTAATAGTACCCTTATGGACTGCCTGCTACATACAGCTGGGCACCAAGACTATAAGCAAGGGATCCAACATCATGATGACAGATATAGAAAAAACCCTCATTTTGTCATCTATAGAATTAAGCTACTAACATGGCAGATTTTTGTTGCTGTAGTAAAGTTCTCCTTAAACATCATACGTGTACTGTGGTTATATTGTACATGCAAGAATCAGTCTGAATGGCACATTCTTCTGGGGTGGCAAAGCTCATCCCATGTCTGAGGCTCCTGGCAAGTGCTATCATGAACACTGAATGTATCAAGCTCTTGCTCCACACTTGACACAAATCTTGAGAAGCACAGTACATTTTTGCAGTCCTAATGTCCGTGATGCCCAACCTCATGTGTTACACAAAGCAAGCACAGTCTTACATTAAGTATGTGAAGTGCTGTACCTTGAGCAAGTACACAATGATTCTTGTGAAATAGATGTAGCAGATTATCATTATGTAGAAATGTCGGAAGAGCTTCAATTTCCTCAGGTTGATAGCTGCTTTGCCATCTGTATGTGAGGCTTCCTGAAGATGTCTGATTGACCTGAAGAAGACATTAACAGGAATGAACACAACATAAAATATGTCATCATTAAACTTCTCAAATACTTCAAAATCTAGAGTGCAGAGAATAGTTCTGTTACACTCTAAAACAAATATTACTAAACTGAGTGATGCCATTGTACACAAGAAGAATTACGAATGTTCCTTGCTCTTACCTACAACAACATCAAAAATACAAACACAACTTTCCATTTCACTTATCTAACACATAACCTCTAATGAAGTCATGTTTCTTCTATAATACTGTAATCAAAGTAATTATTGAAATACTTCATTATTCAAAAAAATTTAAATTTTGTTTCTGTAGTACTAGCAGCAGCAGGAGAGAGAGAGGGGGGAGGGAGGGAGGGAAGGAGTAGGAAGGGGGGGAGAAGGGAGGGAGAACAGAAGTTGAAGATAGTAATATGTGAAGATTTAAGTCATCTGGAATATGGTAATTTGTTACCATTGTTTTGGAGGAGTCTGCTGCCTTCATCTTCAGGGTAGACCCTTCTCTTTAACTACCCTAAAGATGGAGGCAGGAGGTTCCCCGCAAACACAACTAACTACCACTCAATACAACAGCACATCCAAAGAGGCAGCAACTTTCATCACAAATACCATAGAAACCCCAAACTGTGCACACTGACATGTCTGTTTTCATGAACAAGTTCCTTGATTCATGACACAATTTCATACATTTTGTGTGTGGATAAATGTTTACAATGCTCAGCATCATTAAAGGATGTTCCTTCACTTCTGCCCTTGGAAGGTCAGCCAAATGTGTGAATTCTGCTCACTGTTTGCTTTTTGAGAATAACTTTTAAAATCTGGTAGGTTTCTGTAGCAGTTCTCCCTAGTTTCAAGCAGAACTTGATACACATGCCATGTTCTTTGAAATCAACACTTAATATGACTACTGCACAGGGCAGAACACAAGAGTCTCACTTCACAAGGTGTTAACTTCTGTGTGATGCAAACTGTAACTTATGAGCTTACAAAATTTACAGTTGACTAGTAACTGGTGATAACTACACACTGAAACTTCCTGATTTACATGTTTTGAGGGCCTGAATACAGACAGAACTGCTACAGAACAGAACAGCACCTGGTTCATGCAACAATTACTTTACAGATAAGCTGAAGACACTAAAAGGAGAACATACAGAACATATCCATTAACATTCACTATGACAGTTAAGAGTTTCACAAAATGGGGAGCTAGAATCATGGCTGGCAAGTTGTGAGTTTCATGTCTGTGGATAGTGACCTGTACTGAATGGGCTAGTCATCCAGCCATGCATATTACTGTAACAGGGCAGAATTTTAGGATTTTGTGCTTTCTTTGGAGATTTGTGTCACGTGTGTTAATGAATGCACAGTCAGGAACAGTTTGCAGACTCTAATACAGCCACATTATAAAAATTTAGCATCTCTATAATACTTACTTACTTCTTGAAAAGCTAACCGGTTCTCAGCTAGTCAAGCAATTCCCCACATTTTATGGAACCTGAAGGTTCATTACTGCATTCACGTGTGCCCATCACTTGTCCCTATCCTGAGCCAGCTCAATCCAGTACATGACCCTACCCCAAATTTTTCAGTGAAAAAATGACTAGTTTAGTTGGGTTACTAACAACAGTTGTCTCTCTGGTACCTAGGTATTTTTCCACCCCTATGAATTATTTCATTTTATCTACTTATTCCGACCAAACACATGATATCAAGGATAAGTCTCTTGCTTCTACCTAGACACTAGAGGAACTTCAGTTTCAGTAACAACTTCCACTTACATTACTTAAGGATTTAATTTCTGACAACAAATGACTATAAAATTATATTTTTTATGTCAGCAATATCAATTGCAGTGCAAAATTCCACTGTTCACAAGCAATTGTTTTTATGGTGGAAACCTTTCATGGTGGGTGCTGTTCAAATGGTTGTCTTCAGGGATATTACACTGCAAAGGATAAATTTGTTCAGATGTTTCACAGAAACATGCTATCTCCATCTTAAAGGTTACTAAATCAGGTTCAGGTGGCTGCTGAAGGGATTTGGAAGCAGAAATATGTTAATTACTTAGGATGGTTGGAAGGATTGTGGCCAAGCAGAACTAAGGACAGTGAAGAGGGTACAGACGCATTGTTGTGTACACAGAATCTATTGTCTTTTCCCTTCGATAGCTCTGATTTATTCCTCCCAATCACATCAGCAGCCACGTGAATGTAATCCAGTCACCCTGCAAATGGAAGCTGCATGTTTCTCCAAAACACTGGAACAAATTTATCCTACACTGTATAACTCAAAAGACTATGACTTGTTGAAGACACTTGCTTGTATATGTAAATTTAAACAACTTGCAAATGCACATAAAAAAGAGCCCTAAAAATTCACTTTATAAATTTAAACAACAAGGAAATTTACAGCAGTTTTAAGACATGCTGCATGATGTCAATTTTATTTTCTACACAACACTGTTTCTTTCATAACTCTGTCTTTCTCTCTTCAAATAACACTCATGCTTTTCATTAACCATGTGCTGGAATTTAAATACCAACCTTGTCATTTATGATTTGACAAAAACCTTTTCTTATATATATCTACATCTCCTTTAACCTTTAAACAGCCTGCATTAAAGTTTAGGGAAAATAAGGTTAGCCTGTGTACTTGTAATAACAAGTCATTAAGATGTGTGGAAATGACCTATCAAAGTGGAAATGTCTCAGGAATAAGTTAAATATGTGTGAACTACAACGTACCAAACAATTGGAAACAGGATGGCCCCACAGCACAAGAAATCCACTAGTATGAACACATTGCGCCAGGTACGATGTTCAACTGCTCCCTCTTCTGATTCTTCAATGATGATGTCAGCCACATTGGCCAATACCTTTAGCATTCAGTACCAGCAATCAGAATACTTTGTTTTTCAAATTTCCCAACAATCCAGCAGCATTATTTGCAAAGTGAGTTCATACCCAATTTAAATATGGAAACATCTTTGAAATAAGGCTACAAACTGTTTTCTGATATTCAATACATATGTTACTTTTGAGGTCTGCTGCTATGTGATGTTATGGTCTGATAGACAGAAACCAACATTTATGAAAAATGTGGTGCCTTAATCTTTGCAGCAGAGGAACTACATTCTTCAACCATTAAGATGAAGAAACTAGTTCCTCCTCAGCACTGGTGCCTACCTATGAAACTTCACAGCATCATATTGCAAAAAACTGTAATCTTAAAATTCACTACCAATACAACCTCAGATTTCAAAAACTATTGATTTAAATTTTTTTACTACTATTGGATGAAAAATGCACAATCATTGGTTTCCCTTCCATGTCTCTGCCTTCATAGGGGAAAACCCTTAAAGGTTAGAAACCACTGTGAAATATCTAACATCTTGCAAGTAGGTGTGAAATTCAGAAACTTGTAGGTAGACACACTGATGAGTTCACAAACCTGCAGTGGTATAACTATCATGAAGATCTTCTTATCCTTCTCAGACAAAATGGGTTTAATGAAAGTCCATCCCGTGCCCACAAGAACAATGGTGATGAACAACACTGCACCTTTCAACCTGCAATTGGTAAATTTTGTATACAAGAATCAAACTACAACAGCATAAAGTGCTCAATGTGAAGTCAACATTTTACAAGAGACAATGGAGCATTTTGGACAAAATACTGATTTCATGTTTCAGTACTTACTTAATTACTCAATGGAGCAGAGCCCTTCTTGAGCAGCCAAATGGTTCCCAGCTGGTCATGAAACTCCCCGCATTTTATGGAACCTGAAGGTTCATTACCGCATTTACAAGTGCCCGCCTCCTGTCCCTATCCTAAGCCAGATAAATCCAGTCCATGCCCCCACATTCCACTTCCTAAAGATCCACCTTAATATTATCCTCCCAACTACACCTGGGTCTTCCAAGTGGTCTTGTTCCCTCAGGTTTCCCCAACAAAATCCTGTATACACGTCTTCTCTCTCTCTCCCATACATGCTTCATGCCTCACCCAACTCATTCTCAAAATGATCACTCAAACAATATTTGGTGGGGAGTGCATATCATTAAGCTCCTCAGTATGCATTTTTCTCCACTCCCCGGTTACCTCATCCCTCTTAGGCCCAAATATTCTCAACACCCTATTCTCAAACACCCTCAGACTAAGTTCCTCCCTAAATGTCAGCGACCAAGATGCACTCTCATACAAAACAACAGGCAAAATTACAGTTCAGTGTATTGTAATATTTATATTTTTGGATAGAAAACTGGAAGATTTTGCACCAAATGAGAGCATGCATTCCATAAGTTTGATCTGCTTGTAATTTATTCCTAAACAGAATTTGATGCGTTAAGGTATTTTCCAGACATTTGAACTGTTCCATCCTTTTAAAGGAAATATTTCAGTCCTTGTAATGTGACTCTGTCCTGCAAAGTGATATCGAGACATGACCATATGCTTAGTTTTATCAGCATTTACTACTAGTCCAGTCTCGATACTAGCAACTACTAAAGCTTCTATGTTTCTCTGTATAGCATGTATGCTTCCATTCATTATATTATCACCATCAGCATAAACCAAAAACTGCTGTGTACTGTTTAATTTCAAACCATCCCAGTTTACCTGAACCCTCCTAATGGCATACTCAAAGCAAAGTTGAAAAGTAATGGTGAGATAAAGCATTTTGTCGTTTCAAGCCATTCTTAATAGGAAACATGTCAGACAAATGCTTGCCTACCTGGACTCTGCTATAGGATTCATTCAGACAATTTTATTAGCCTTACCAGTTTCATGGGGATACCAAACTCAGTGAGAATATTACACATAGGATTCATTCAGACAATTTTATTAGCCTTACCAGTTTCATGGGGATACCAAACTCAGTGAGAATATTACACAAGACCTCCCTCCTAACTGAATCATATCCTGTCTTTAAGTCTATAAATAGTTGATGCACTGCCTCATTGTATTCCCATCTCTTCTCAAGTATTTGACGAATGGAGAATATAAGATCAGTAGTTGACCTGTTACATTGAAATCCACATATCCCCATTAATTTCCTCTGCATATGGAGTTAACTTTGACAGCAGAATGTTGGATAAAATTTTGTATGTAGTTGACAAATGTGATTTGCCTCTAAAATTACTACAATCTGTTTTATCACCCTTTTTATAGACAGGTACAATGATCGACTCCTTCCACTCCTCAGGCAATTCCTCCACATTCCAAATGGAATGAATAAGTTTATGGATTTCAAAGCAAATTGTTCTACCCTTTGCTTTAATCAATTCTGCTCGGATTTCATCAATACCTGCTCATTAGTGTCTTTTTAGCTTTTCAAGAGCCATCTCAACCTCAAATGCACTTGGATCAGGCACAAGTGGTTCTGCTGTATTTCTGTTTGCCTAACATCATTAACCCCATATACATTCAATAGCTTAGTTAAATGGTTCCTCCACCTAGCAAAAATACTGTAGGAGTCTCTAAACAAAACACACATATTATCCTTTACTATACTAGTTTTAGGCTGGTAACCCTTCTTAAAGACATTCAAGCCCCTATGCAAGTCTCTGACATTCTTGGTCTTACCACTAGTCTCAAGTTCATCAAATTTAGTTTTCAGTCATTACTTTTTTTTAAGTCTACTAGCTTCCCTAGGAAAAATAAATATTGCAAAAAACATATTCAAAAAAATTCTTTGTTTATGTCCAATTTCATCATGAGTGTAAGAAGACGCAAGTTGAAAAATGCACATAGTTCACGAAGGAAATTCACAGTTCAAAAAAAAAACCCAGTGGGGTGCAGGAGTTCACACAGTTTGAACCCATTTTCTGGCCCTTTTCAGATTCTGTCAGCACAGTCACACTTTCAACATTACAGATGTGTGTGCACACCAAAAAACACACAAAGTGCATTTTTCACAGCTAAAGAAAACAACAGTACTGAACATTATGGTACCCACTATGAGTGTGATACAAATCTGAAATGATACTGCTATTTGGAAATAAAGTGCATCAAATTACACTGTGCATGGAAGATAAATTCAGTACGTGCATAACAGAGGTGGATGGTTTTTGGAGTAGAACATCAGAGGGTCACGTCTAGCTTCAGGTTTCCGTACATACTTATCAAAAACTAAGACTTCAGTAACAAAAGATAACCACAAAGTCTGGGATGTATTGAGGATGTATCACATTTGTGCCAATGCTATTAGGTGTAAGCATAAATGGTGAGCATTTTAGCACATGGAACTCACAAGTGTGCAATATAGTAGAGGATTGCCCATGCTGCTACATGTTCTCCTTTGGTTTGTATAAAGTGATAGTTAATTCCATGGAACACCAGAGATAAAGACTTCAGGTACACCAGCACTGCCATAAAGTAATGGATCTTGAAAACTGGGTGTCTGCAACAATAAACGTATATATCATAAAATTTCATTAAGCACTCTTATGCTCAAGGGAGAAATCATTACAACCAACCAATGCTGAAATATCAGTTAGTTCGGAAACTTAAATGTTCACGTCTCCAACCTAAAAATCAGAACACAATTACAGTTTTACCTGAGATATGAGGCTGTTAATGTGCTAACCACGAAGATTAATCCTAGGATTACTTGTTTTATGAATTCCACCAAATGTCTTTAAAGAATGAAGTACATCTAAACTGATTAAAAAGTAGTTTCCATCTCACACACACACATACAAACTTACCTCCACTATAAAAACCACAAAGTTCATGCTTCTCAGGGAAATACTCAGTATTTATTGTAAGAAGCATATGAACTGTGTAAAACCAATGTGACAAAATGCAAAGTTCCTTAATGCTACAGCAGATGGTATATACAATTACCAATGGGCTGTCAACTGTTAAGACAATTATCATTATGTCAGAACTTTACAGCAAAAAGAGTTCTAACACAGAACATCAAGCATGCAGATACTACACATACAGATTGCCTTAAAAAGGTTGAACTCACTTGCTCTTACACAAGATGAAAAGCCAGAAACAGCCTGAGAGGAAAAAGAGGAGAGACATCATGAAGTAAAGAGCTGGCAGTGGCATCTCACCAGCTGACAAGTAATTTCCACTGTTATTTTCTTCAATCTCCAACTATAAAAAATAAGCACATAATTATCTATTTCTTAACCATGCTGTATCAGATACAGAGGATGTACACATCATACAAGAAATAACAACAGCACAATTACAAATGAAAAGTTGCAAAAAAAATCTCTATTGGTCCAGAACAATCTCCAAGCTGAGAACCAAACCAGTGCCCTTCTGAACATGAAGCAGCAATGTAAACGGTGTATCGCAATGTGTGGCAATTCAATTAATTCTGGACAAAAAACTCTGTCATGTCCTATGCCTCCTTTATAAATTCTTCACGCTTCATAGCTTGTAAATGTGAAAATGAACTTACATTGAAATTAAGAGCCACTGGAAAACCATCCTTGTAATTTCGACAATTATGGAAGTAAAGGTTGTAGAGCCCTTCATCATCCTCAGTTTCCACAGACACCATAAACTATACAAAACATTTAAAAGATCAGTCTTTACACATGGAATAATCTGACAAATCCAAAGCCCTGCAAGCATACAAATCAGGCCATTACTGTATTTTAGTTGTCCACTGTCTGGATAAATGAGCAGGGTGATGTTACTGGGGTTTGTTTCATCTCTGCTGTCTATTATATACAATTACGTGGTTGGACAATAAAGCTCACAAACTCATTGCGGTAAAAGTGCTACATACCTCACTGCTGAATACCACCATGGTTGCCTTCAAAGTACTCCCCTTGGGAAGCTATGCATCGATGCCAGCGCCTAGTCCACCCTTCAAAACAATTTTGGAACTGGTTTTGTGAAAATGCCTTCAGAACTGCTGTCATAAATGTCATCAAAATGCCTTCCTTTCAATATTTCCTTAATCTTCGGGAAAAGAAAAAAGTCATTTCATTTCCACTCTTTCCAAGTTTAACAAGAAATTTAATGTTCATTCGCTGCTCTAATTCAAGCTCCGACATTCGTGCAGCGGCACACCAAAACACACGCAGACAGTAATAGATGCCACTCAGAAAGAGACTGCCATAGATCAACAACACAGCCGTGAAACGCTGATATGTCAACGCCATCAAATCATACTAAAGCTTTTGTCCAGTGCTGCCACGGCAAGCACACGGTGGCGAGTTTGCGAACTTAATTGTCCGACCACGTAAGTAAATTATGGGGATTATGGACAGGTCCATCAGAACATCCAGAACCACTAACCCAGGGACACAGCGTCATATCTCTGATGACACGAACCGTCTGGAACACATGTGAAAACCTTGAACCTCAAACATAAATCCTTTTGACAAGGCATTTTTCTGCAGACACTGGTTACTGTCCAGAGAACAAAATGCACATTCCGGAGAATACCTCCGGTCCCTTCTCTCAGGTAAACAGAAAGGGCACCCATTCTGTCAAAGAGTCATCACAAGGCATTCTCTTTTAATCTCCCGACTGAAGAGGAGGAGGACAAGAAGGATGAGGAAGAGGAAAAGGAGGAGGAGGAAGAGGAAAAGAAGGAGGAGGAGGAAGAGGATGAGGAGAATGAGAAGAAGAATGTGTATATGTGTTTGATGATTCCCCAACATGTACAAGTGTACCTGCCCTGCAGGACCCATTAGAAAAAGTTGGCCCTTACTGTAACCTACATTTTGACCTATTCAGTGTCTGGATATAACAGACATACTGAAGTTTGTAGGATGAGCCTGCCTGCACCTTCTCATGAAAAGAGAGGGCCCTAGCTGAGGTCTATGTTCTTCTGTGATGTGATGGTGCATCAGTGGGTAATTGGTCCCCGACGTTTTGAAAAAATATGGCAGTTTCATCTTCGAGTGTCCAAATGTCTAAGATACTTAAGAAGATAAGACCACCAACATGTTGTTGCATGACATCAAGAACCAATTAACTAGTTGTGCAGTAGCACATCCCAGAAGAACAGAGGCCTCAACTATACCAATGCAAAAGATTAGATACTCGCAAAGGACCCATTGTATCAGGCCTGTTAAATAATGTTAGTCTTGCAATATGTCTGACTCCAAACAGCAAGAACCCTTTACTTGTACTTGAAGATGGACAATCAGGGAATACGACCAATTTTGGAAAATATCAGAGCAAAACACTCCAATAATAGTAATAAAGCTTTAAAATTACAGTCCATCACAGTAGTGAACAAGTTTTTTATTTTGTTTGTTTTTCTTGAGTCACTGAATGATTCCTTCAATTGCTAATATTATGTAATGCCAATAATTCACAAATAATAATTTGGAAAGGGTGAAAAAGGAAGTGGCCACGGCATAATTTAAGAAACTAACCTTCATTTACTTGCAGGAACAAGAATCACATACCTCAGGATAACTGATCTCTGGACCAAGAACACCTTGTCATTTGAGACATCTTGTGATATAAATGCAGAGGTCAAAATTGCACTCAACAATTATGAAGTACATTTACAGTTCTACTGAGATGAAGTTCAGCATGCCGCAATTACACGCAAATGACAACGTACTACAGAGTATGGAAGCAATGAATACAGATAAAAGAATAATAATTACTGGATAATGAAAAAGGTTTTTTCATACCACAACCCGTTTAGGTGTATACATCAAATTATGACAACAGGTTGCATATAGGATTAAAAACTGTAGCATACTTTGGCAGCCATCAAAAATGCTATCTGAATCAACAAACTGTGAGAAAGAGCTGCTCAACTTACACTGGTATTGAAATAAGTAACTCCATCAGTAGTCGTTGGAATAATGGGCAACTTCAACTTCTCTAATTTTGGACATCTATTTTCCGTGACATGGACTGATCTGGTAACACCTGGGTTCCCTGCAGCTTTAACATTCAAAAGTCTGTTGTATTGCTTATAATGACAAGGCAGATACACCAAAACAAACTTGTCTTAGCTGTACTAACTCTCTACCACAAAACACAAAGATTTTACATTTACAATCCAAAGTCTAACAATGGATATGATCCTAAGTCAATTTTATCCATCTCCCTGCTTCACAATCTAATTCATTCAGAACCATCTTCATTTTAACCACCCATTTCTTTCAATGTCTTAAAAGTTATCATTTCATGAAAACTGAGTCAAGAGACTTGTTTAAGCAAAGCAAAATACTATATTCTCTTTATCTGAAATCCTAATTTCATATTTCCAAAAGAAAAGTTCACTGTATCCCAAAATGTACATAACACAAAACTTTTGCAGCATTAAATTACACTTTCGTCCAGCTCTTTTTGCATCTACACTCTGTTAACGATTACCAACTGAATGTAACAAGCTGTGTGGTGGATAGTAATGCAGCATTTGCCTTCCATTAACTGACAGTTGGTGGAATCATGTTCATGTGATGCCTCTGTTTCTTACTGCATAACAGAGATCTGGAAACTAAATGTAGTGGATGACATTTAGAGTGAGAGCACTAAAGTGCTTTAATTAATCAGGACAGTAAGTCTCGTAAGTGAAATTTCTGGAACTTCTCCCATGATGAAACACTCCTCACGTAAAGATTTCCATATGGGTAAAGATTCAATTTACACACAATGAAGAGCATCCCTGCCATCTAATCATGAGGAATCAAGAAAAAAGAGGCACACTGATCAGCATTACCATTCAATGGTGACTACAATAATTATGGAAATGCAAATTCACAGGTTAGGTGAAGTGAAATAAATCACATTAAAGTAAAGCTTTCCATGTGCTAAATTAAGCATCACACAATGAAGGCATATACAGGAGTGGAGATACAGCTCCATGTATTTTTAAACCCAGCACTAGATGGAGAGGAGTGGTCAGCTTCATGTCCTGACAGCTTTAGCCCTGGGGTTCAGCCCTCAATACCTGTTCAGTAGGATGCTGGGTGGGTCCCAGAACTAGTCTAGGTGTTTTGGACAACAAAAATAACCTTCAACCCTGCCAGAATTGAACCATGATTTCTTGGCACTCCAGCTTGCTGGATGGTCACCATACTGGTTATGGTAACCACATTCCCACACAATTCCACAAGTAAACTCATATCACTTAAAAGACACAAAATATTATACATGACACCATCATTTAATAACTCTTAATGAGGATGAAAAAACATAGTTTCTAATTTAATAGAGCAGTTACAAACAGTGGTGAGAAAATCCATTACACAAATGAAATGCCAATACTTATTCATTGTGAACTAAGCTTATTACACTCTCCTCGAATATTCTGTTTACATCCACTCAACAGTACCCATGAAGTGTACAACAAAGAGAAATGTTCATTCAGCTCTACAAAAGCAAGGGAGTCATGTCTCATAAAACTGTTATAAATATCAAACTGTTAAAAAGCATCAGCTCAGGCTTTTATTATGATTCTGCCTATGTAGCAGAACATACTAAAATTAAATGCCACCTGTCTTACATAATATATATTGCAACAGACTTCACAAAGGGTATGGATAATAACTGACTGACAATATCATGATACAGAAAACTGTGATGGTCTGGCAATGGTAAAGGTAAACATAAACAGTCCCAGTAATAAATCTAATGCAAATTCATTTACACAATGCTTCTTATACTGAAGTATGAATGTGCCGACAAATGTATGGATGAACATGATTTCCCCATAAAAATTTATGTTAGGTTATGGTGGGATACGCTCAAACCACAGAACTTCTAAAAATATACATGTGCAGACTGACATAATTTCTTCCAATTAGTTTGCACTGGACTGCTATGAACACAGAGCAACAAAAACAGGCACCTGAACATCAACATCAGATCTCTTCACTATTCTCTTTTTTGCACAGGCTACATAGAAAACCTTTAAAATGAGACAAGGTGTGTTACATTGCTACTGAATTATGCTTCATGGCAAGCACAGTATGTTCATAAAACACACACCAGATCTATCATATACATACCTTGGTCCCCTATTCCTGTGGCATTTCTCTTTTGTCGGTGCTGAGGTAGAAGAAATTGGTCACTTAAGTGTGATGTTCCATCACCCCTTTTTGATCGCACTGCTGTCACTGGTTCACTATCATTTGATATATGAATTGATTGAAAATCATGACTGCAACTTATTTGTAACCTTTAAGGGAAAAATATATATTAAGATGATTATTCCAACAATATTCATCAACTATCATCAGCCATTAGTATTTTCTTTCAAAATATACTTGTGGTTTTGCTGTTCTCTTTCACCTTTACTTGTTACTAAAGGACTGTAAGAGATTTATGTCTTAGTAACATTAAGCTGTTAAAAACTATACAATGATTTATGGAATTTGTGATGTATAAGAGTATATAATGCGCATTTATTAAATTTTGTACAAGCTCAAGAAGGTGGGAACTGATACTTATGAGAATATTAAACCTTCCTCTTCAAAGGATGCCACAGGCCATATGCAAGTTTCCAAGTGTTTTTGCTGCTTTAAAGATGGGTGCACATCCGTACAAAGTGATGAGGACACTGGATGTCCTTCAATGAGAAGAAATGATAGCAGAAGTGTGTGATATGCCAACAAGAGATCAAAGACTAACCATTAGTGGAATAGCCAAGGAACTAGAATTTCATTTTGGCTCATGCCAGGCCATTGTAACTACAGATGTGGCCATCTGACCTGTCAACGAAGTTCATCCCATGGCTGCTGACAGAACAGCAGACCACCTGCCTGTAGCCCCTGATTTGCTTGAATGTGCAGAAGCAGATGAAATTTATTTAAAAACATTGTAAATGCTGATGGCACATTGGTGTATGGTTATGACAAAGAAATGAAACAACTACCATCACAATAAGTATCTTCATCATCACATCCCTGAAAAGCATATCAAGTTCAATGCAAGACAAAGGTAACTCTTATCATTTTTTAATAAAAAGGTAGTATCAACCATACATAAATTCCATAAGGCCAAACTGTAAACCAGCCTTTTTATTTAGAAGTGCTATGACATATCTCTAATGCCACCCACCATAAATGGCCAAGAATATGGCAGTCCAATGCAAGGAAAATTGATCACAATGCACTGGTACACTCGGCCCCACCTCTGCACCAATTTCTGCGCACACATCACATTCCATAGGCATGTAACCCACGTACTCCCCAGGGATGGCCCCACATGACATTTTCCTCTGCCCCCAGTCTAAGAACACCTTCTAAGGTACATGATTTGAAGATGTGGAAATGATCACACTCGATGTAATGCAGCAACTTTCAAAGAACTGAGATTGCTTACACTAATGAAAGAGCTGCTGGAATAAGTGCATTCAAGCAGAGGGGCCCACACTGCCATCAAGAAACATTTAGTGTTGTTAGTTGCACAGCATCAGTCCAGATACTTTTTGATCAAGCCCTGTATTGTAAATATATGTGTCTAATGATTAATTAGTCACCACCATCAGACAAGGAGATGAATATAACAGATCTGGTATTTACACAGCAGAGACTATTAAGGCTATGATCTTCCAGAATGTGAAATTCAGTACTCTACACAGTTCATTTGCAGAGAGACTGCCAATCTTACTTTCTCCGGTTTCTAAATTTTTTTATGACATGTTAATTTTAAAAATACACTGTTTGTAGTAAATTGGAAATGTATCCATTTGTACTTCAAAATACTACTCACAACTTTTTCTTCAGATCAAGTGTGAAATATAAAGTTTCACTGTTGTGCCCTGAATGAGTCTGATCTTGAAGCATACACACATCCTGGTGGCTGTCCAAGTATGGATTCACAGCATCATTTCTTCTGCGGTCCAGGCTGAACCCAAACTGTATAAAACAGAACACAACTATTCTTAAATTTCAGAAAGTAATGTGTCTATATCTGTAACATACGCAGCACAAACCTTGCCAAGAAGTGTTATACATCAGAGGTCCTCAAACTTTTCTGTTGTGCCAACCAATAAAACAGCAATTGGTTCTCCAAGGAGTGATACACCTTACCTGTCTCAAACTGATCAGTAAAAATAACAGTCTACCAATATAATTATTATGGTATTAGTAAATACTAGATTTTAGGTTCTCACAGTGGTGTTACTGGGAATTCAAGTCTTCTGTGAGGTGGCACTATGTTGTTGGATGAGTGGTTCCCTGATGTTTCAAAGGATCATAGTGCCTTCATATTCAATGGTCAGGCAGTCTTCAAAACGTAAAGAAACACTCATCAAACGACACAATATAAAATCTCAGAAGACTTGCATCTTCATGTCTCAATACATTTATTTAAAGTACTAAATATTCAGAAAGTCAACCTGGAGTATTGGGAGTGTTCTTAACCATTATGCAACTTTTCCATACCACATCCATGAATGGAACATGCATAATTGTGTATGTGTCCTATTTCAGTGATCAGTAACACTGCTCTCAAAAATTGAGCAAACCAATGCAACTACTTCCGAAAACATGGAACGTACAAGAACGGCTCTAGCTATTCATATAACTTAAATGTAATACAGCTCAGAGTGGGGGGTGGACGCCCTCATACGGAAAATAGTGTGTGCACTTGGAGCTACATAGGAAGACTGGGGACAAAAGGACCTTGTAAAGTCACAAGTGGGTAAACGCACATAATATACGACTTACCATGTCTTGTTCACTGTACGGAATAGCATGGAAATTCCGAAGCTTCACGGTAAGCCATCCACCCTTGTAGAAACCAAACATACTGAGTGCGATATATTTACGTTCATCATTCTATAATCATACAAACAATGACGTAAAAACTGACGATAAACAAAGTTTCGCAATTACCTAATATCAAATGTACGAAGTACAAAAGCATTCACTGGCACTTCTACCGAAAGCTACATTTATATTCCACACATTTAAAGACACAATTGACAAAGGACATACGTACTTTTACTTCCAATTTATGAATCCTCGCACAACAGTTCTGCAGAATTACAGCAAGCACTATTAACGCACAACAAACTTTTACTTCCATTTTTGTTAGCACTTATCACCCAGTAATGACCACCACAGACCATCTTTTGTTAGCGAATATCACTTCTGCTGCCAACTTAATTGCTACCACAGTTTGACAAATGGGACACCGCAGTCGTCATCCATGCCTACTGTAAACTGTGCTTGCCTCTGCGTATCGGTATAATTGCCAAGTGACACCACTGGTGTCATACCGTAAAATTAACACACACACATAACTGCAGTTGTATTAACGACTATAACAAATACTTCTGTCTGTAGAATTACAGGAATAGTAGCCGACTGTGTGATCGATTAGTATGTCGAAGTTTCATAGGTGTAGTTCTGAGAGGTACTGGCAGAGGGCAGGTTTATGAACATCCTAACTATGGCGCGCCGATGATTGGTAGAACTATTGGACGGTTTTACAGTGACTGACATCAGCGGCGTACCTGGTGGGAGGGTTTTGGGGGGGGGTTACCCACTCCGAAATTCCAAAGGCCTCCAAAATCGTGCCAAACTCAACTCGATTGTGAAAAATGTTAAAAATTGCTGAATTTAGGACGCCAACACCCCAAGACGTTCCTAAAAAAGGCAGTAAAATTCTTAAACTACCTAGGTTCGCAATTGTTTTACATTAGCAATGACAGATAAATAGGTTGTCATCATAAGTAGTCTTAAAGTACTAAAAATTAAGAAAATTTTACTATATGAAATGAAATTTCTTGTACCAAATTACAGCTGCCTCCAGAACCCCTGACTAGGGGCTACTGTCCCCAGATCCCCTTTCTCTCTGTCCTCTGTCCTCAACTGAATTTTTTGACCCCCCCCCCCCAAAACAAAATTCCTGGGTACGCCACTGACTGACATTACCTGATTTAACTCTTATCCATGGAGATTACTAACTTAACAACCTGGTGATAACTCATAGAAGTACCATGACACTGCTAACACAGTCTCATGGCATACAATACCTTCTCCTCCAACCCCTTTATGAACAAAGGTACTCAAAATCTCAGAAAATTTGAATTTTTATTACAAATTTATCCCTGTCCAAGGAATCTTATATTCCCAATAAGCTAGAGACAGGTGGCTAAGGAGACCTACAGAAAAACATGCCCTCCAAACCATGCTGGACTTCTGTAAGTGTTAACGATGACAGAGCCTAGAGAAGTGAAATATTTGCTGAAAAGTCATTAGGGTTAGAAGAGTCATATTTCACTCACATTAGCCACAATAATGAAAATAGTAATCTGGGTACAAAACAGTGTAAGACTTATATACGGTAAATCCCCTCCATATGTGAACCTGGTGAATTTGCTCATTCATGTTTATGACTAAGTTACACTATATTATTTTGAACTGACTCATATGTATGTATTGTTACCAGTCTGATACCATACACGGAACATGCTTAAACTGTCACTGTGATTTGTATTTGAGCTTAATGCCAAGAACAACACAGATGAATAAAATGACAGTGACCCATCTTATTATTCTTATTCTTTATTCATATTCCACTGATCCACACAAAGTTACAACCAAAAACCACGTAAACTAAAGACATTTAATTCTGCTAATATGCCATCAATATTAAGCACACTTGATAACATATGCAACAAGCTTCTCGAATGAGATTATCTTGTAGATCAAACCTTGAAATTTAAGACAGCCATTATGATTGCAACCCTCCCTTATGTTGAACATTGGAGAGAAATTAGAAGCAACGCTAAACAGACAATGCAAAGTAAGTTCTTCAGATACGTAGATAGTACTGATCTTCAAACCCTTACAAGTTCAGGCACAGCTGATCAGCTTGCTACAGGCTCTTACAGAAGTAAAGAAAAAGGAAGAAACATGAGAAGGAAAAAACTCACAAAAGAAAGAACTGTAGACAACCTACACATGGAGGCAGATAAATTGACTGTTGGAGGAGGGAAATGAATTGCAAACTCTTTTTTTATTTTTTTTTAAACTACTATTCTGTTGGTTGTGGTTTCTCTTTACATTTGTTATTAGTTTGCATTACAAAGTCATACACCATACAAATATTACAGTATGAGACACATTTAAATTTTTAATTCAAAAATATTGGGAGAAAAGTGACAATCACAGCCCTGAGAAACCAAATCACATCATTCCTGTAACTTACCAAGTACAGTATTCACAAACGCAGTATTCACAGTGATTACCAGGAATGTAATCCTTGTGAAAGCCAGGGGGATTACCATACATGTTTGTCTCAGGTAATTCATGGACAGATGAGAATGAATATGACTCTTATATGATGTATGCATTGGCACATGCTTCACGAGTGGTACACAACCATATTTGTCTACAGTCTACACAATATCATCATACCTCCAGGGTCAGGCATTTGAAGCAGCCTTCCAGAGAGCCACGGCATCTTGTCGCAGCATGCGGGGTGAGGTGGCACAGGGTGCGCTGATCTCCCCTGTCCTCTTATGGATTCTTCTGTGTTGGAATTTAGTGCTACTGATTTCCAGGTTGTGGGCTATTGCTAGCTACACAAACTTTTCTCCATTCTCACTTGTAATATCATGCAAGGTGTGTCTGCCTGCTACTCTTCTATTTGAATATTCTTTCCCGATTTTTGCATTAAAATCCCCAAGGAGAATCGGGGCATAATTTCTTGGTGTTTTGTCACACACATCTGACAGCTTATTATAAAATCATTCCACATCTTCAGCATTTCGTTTATTCTCATCTTCTGTGGGAGCTTATACACTTATAATTGTCATATTATAGGACTTCCCTTTGATTCTCAGATTGCACATTCTCTCAGTAATAGGTTCAAAACCTATTATGCATTGTATCTCACAACCTGTAATAAGGAATCTTGTGCCATGCTGTCCCTTTGAGGTTTTTAATCCACTATATAATAACGTATAATTTTTCTTTTAAATCCAATCATCGTGTGGCCATCTCACTTCTTGCAATGATGTTATTTGAATATTTCTTTAACTCATCTGCAATTTCTTCCATTTTCCCAGCTTGGAGCATAGATTGGACATTCCATGTTGCAATATTAAATTCCACAGTCTTCAAACTTTACATTGCCTAATTCGTTTTCCAAATATCCAACCGGCTATATTTGACTGAAATTTCATAGCAAAATTTATTTTTCTGGAATTGAGTTGTAGCCCTATGTCCAACCCCCATCCTGGAGGACCAGGATTTGTCTTGAGGGGTTTCTCCCCTAGATGGGTTAGCTTCTCCACGCTTATAGAGGCCCTTCTCCCCTTGGTTTTCTTTCAGGGTTTTCCTTCCCTTGGGGTCTGGGTGTAAGGAATAGTCATATGAAATACTTAAGTTCAAAACTACATACAAGCTATTATATGATTAGCTCCTTAAAGAATTTAATGAGTCCATATGTCCTAAGAACCACATATTTTGCATGTTTTCATGTTCATTTGAGATATGGTCTGAACCTGTGGGGTAGTGATCCTGAAAGCATAAGAATTTTTCGATTACAAAAGAAAGTTATAAGAAAAATACGTAAAGCGGGCCAACACGCTTCTTGCAGGAATCTTTTTAAAGATCTGAATGTATTTCCATTGCCTTGTCTGTATATAAGTGAGGTTGTGTGTTGTGTAAAATCAGACAAGGAAAAGGTGAAATATAATGAAGTACATGACCACTGTACATGCCAAAAATCAGATCTTCATATTCAATTCTGCAGAACTACTCTTTTTAAAAACAGTAGTGCAAATGTGGTTATAAAATTATACAATAAATTGCCTAACACAATAAAGAGATTACAAAAGATATAGGAATTTAAAAGATGAGTTAAGTATTTTTTACTACAACATATTTTCTTTTCAGTGGATGAATATACGTCCTCTTACGTTCCACTATTACTCAGCTACTTATTATTATGTACATTTTATTCTTAGTATTTAGTAATTTCACCAAACAGGATACTAAAAAATTATATATTAATGTGTGAGTTTAATTACATTCTATGTTACTGAGCTCTACTATTGATGTAAATGTATTGCAAGTTCCTTTGTTATATACATTGTGAATGAATGTTTTTATGTGATGTAGGGAATGTAGACTGCGCTTGACGTGTCCTACGTCATATTTGTGACTGGATGGAGTGAATGGAAGAATAAATAAATAACGAATAAACCCTTCGCCTTAATGGAACGAGGAACCACGGATTAATAGTATTCGTTGCCTTCTTTACGTTTACGAATTTTGGCGGTCTTATAGGTGCGGTTTTCGGAGGATATGAGATAGATAATCCGTGGTTCCAAACGAAAAGCGAGGATTGGACCTATTATCAGTTCGTGTGTGACCTTACGTGTACTTTTGAGTGTGAGTTTTCTTATTTAATAAATATAATACATTGAACACTTTCATGCCTTATTCCACACCTTAAACACAAAACTCACCACGTGTCAGCCTGTAGGTACTTGCTTGTTCTGTTACACGGTTGGCAATTCAATGACCACATTGAACCACTCAGATACCATCAATGCCCTTATTATCGCCTGGAAGTGCGAAAAGATGAGTTCGTGAATTTTAATTTGTTGTGAAAGAGTTCTTGTATTACGTAACAAGTGTAGTTGGCCATCAGAGTGTTTTTGTTTGTGTGTATACCAAGTGTTGGATATTTTATTCTGTATGGGAACTCCTGTTTCTAGAAGAATGGCCGATAGTGATTCTCAATCACGATCGGATGATAGTTCTGATCAAGAGTATGCCTTAACAACTATCTTGCAGTATCTCATGCGAAGGTTGGTGTGGGGAATGACGTTTCGTACCATGATGTGTTCTTGTAGTTTTATTAAAACTGGAAATGCAGCAGTATATAACTTTTGACTTGCTACTGTTGGATATGAACCTGTTTAGTCGATCAGTGACATTGCAATGTTGTTCTCAGCACTGAGTATAACGTACCTACGTTGGAATGACATGTATTTCACGTGTTGCAATGTATTTGTAGTAATGAACGCACCAATAGCGCTTAATTGATCCGTGGTGCATGTCATATACTTTGAATGATTAATCTGAATTTGGCTTGGGTCTTTACAAATCTCAGCGTGAGTTGAACCGCAAACATGGAGTGTGTATAACTGAAAGAGCCAGCCGTCATAGATTCAGTAAGCTACTGATAAAGATTAGGGGACCGCGGTAGCACGGTGGTTAAGGTGCTGTGCTACAAATCGGAAGGTCGCTGGTTCGATCCCAGCTGGTGTCATTTAGAATTTTTCATTGACAAAATCTTTCCGATCGCACTATGGCCCTGGGGTCGACCCAGCCTGTAACAATAATGAGTACCAGGAGCATTTCCTGGAGGTAAAGTCAGCCGGTGCGTAAGGCTCACGACAACCTTACCACTGTCCTGTGATGTCATGAAATCTGGGAACCTTAAATTCCTGGAACCTTCAGGGCCACTCCAGGCCTGTAATGGGATTGCTTTACCTTTACCTTTACTGATGAAGATCAGTGTGCTTCTTTTGCCTTATCCTGGGACAGAGACAGTACCAGCATTGAAGTGTTGTTGCATTTTGGAATACAGTAACCTGATACATCATGTGGTGTTATTTTGAGTAAATCAATAAAAGTATTGAATGGTGATAATTTTTTATCTTAACATTTTCAGTGGTGAAGTCCACATCATTACTACAGGTCAAGATGATGGTGAAGATGAATTTTTGGTTGCTGCAAGCCCACCCAGAATGAAGGATTTGCGACCCAATACTAAAGAACTTGATGTAAGTACATGTGTCATCATCTGATGTGACCGTCTTCATGTTATTTCAGTTCTGCTGGTTTGAAGTCATTATTTGCCTGCAGGAAGTTAGTTTCATGCCTCTTACATCTTCATAGCCATCTTTTATGTGATGTTCCCATGCCTCTGCTCATTTAATTTTTGCTTTCCAAGGAAGGTGGCAGAGGAGGTTGTTCTCAGTAATATTAGGGTGGGTTACCCCCTTTTTTCTTGTACTCATATCTATGTTGTGTACAGCATTTGAAACACAGCAAGTGATCGAGTTGTGTTGGATATGTACAATATGTGCTGTTATGTGTCTTGAAGGTTTTTACAGTAATTTGTCACCATATTTCAAACTTACTGTTGCATTCAGGATCTTTATTATTTACTTACTTACTCCGTGGAGCATAGTCCTTTTTGATAAGCTAACCAGTTTGCGGCTAGCCAAGAAATTTCCCACATTTTGTGGAACCCAAAGGTTCATTGCCACATTCACAAGTGCATGCCACCTGCCCCTATCCTGAGCCAGCTCAATCCAGTCCATACCCCCATATCCCACTTCCTGAAGATCCATCTTAATATTATCCTCCTATCTACACTTGGGTCTCCCCAGTGGTCTCTGTCCCTTAGGTTTCCCCACCAGAACACTGTACACGCCTCTCCCATCCCCCATACACGCTACATGCCCAGCCTATCTCATTCTTCTCAATTTGATCACCCACACAATACTGGGTGAGGAGTACAGACCATTAAGCTCCTCATTATGCAGTTTCCTCCACTCCCCTGTTACCCCCTCTGTTATGATGAAACCTTTGTAGGGAAATTTTGTGTTTTGAGTGATGTTTTGTTTTGTGCTTATGTTGGTATTAAGTAGAAAAAAGTAGTTGCTCATCAAGATGGCGTATTAAACATTGATCCTCCGGGCCGGATCTGTTAACCATGAAGAAGTTCTGAATTAAGTGTGCAGCGTCATGTAAAAGAATATCTAAGAATGTAATATTACAAGAAACAGTTGAAGACATAAGT
>Ga0123352_10000914_pt1 | contig 37651 bp, 26 predicted proteins | sample TergutLab28metaG_FD_89700 | JGI IMG/M metagenome (GOLD analysis project Ga0123352, IMG submission 89700) | Labiotermes labralis P1 segment gut microbial communities from Petit-Saut dam, French Guiana - Lab288 P1 | ecosystem: Host-associated > Arthropoda: Insects > Digestive system > Gut ... | reverse complement strand
TAATGTTCCTTTAGAAGCTGCTGATAATGCATAAAGCCCCACAAGCACACCCATGCTTATCAAGAACCTTCTCCAGTTAAACCTCGGCATTGCGTCTGGGTCAAATGAGAGGGGGATGCTGTTAAATATATTATAATCATATTTAGGAAAATCTACAGGACTTCCGATACTGTATGGATTGAAAAATCCTACTACATTAATATTATACAATATTTCTTCAGGATCGCAAGGGGTAATGAACATTTTCATGAAAGGAGAGTAATATCTGTCCTCTAAATAATAGAGGTTACTTTCGATATCAAGATACCTTGATTTCCACCTGATCGGATTTCTCAATCCAATATGGTTAGGATGAGTCGCATTAGTTATCTCATATATTGGTCCACCGAGAAAATCAAAACCTGTTACCCTGCTTTCACCCCAGCTGTCATATTCGTAAAAAACAACCGCACCACTTCGATGCCCTCTTAATCCTACAACACTTCCTAATGTATCTTTGATAAAGTACCAGGTTTCTGTATGCCTGTGATTACCTTCATGAGTTTCAGCGATAAAGCCAATCATTTCCTCAATATCATAAATATATCTGAATGAATTTCCAGTGATTTTGTCTCTTTCACCTAACAATTTTGCACCATCATAATAATAATCAATATTAAGATTTTGATTCTCTTTCTTGATTCTTATACCATGACTGTTATATATATAAGTTGTTTTAATCTGACCTCTGGTGTAACTTTCCAGAAGATTGAACCTCGTATATGTAAGATTGTCTCCCCTTATCCTTACACAGTTTCCTAGATTATCATAATCAAATGAAGAATCATTTCCAATATTAGAAAGACGTCCGTTCTCATAAAAATAATTTATCCTTGATCCGAATCTGGTTTCACTTTTCAAAGACCCATCAGGATGATATTCATAATCGCGTTCACCACCTGGTAAAGCTATTGTTCCTTTTAAAAATTCTCTGGTAAGTCGTCCTGCTCTGTCATATGAGAAAGTCGAAACTGTTGGCCCATTATCAAAATAACGGCTTTCTACCCCTGACTCTATCACCCTTCTGCCAACATTAATCCGACTATATGTTACATAAATGCTCATAGTCGCTACTTCGGATATCTCCATAGGTATGAAAGTTCCAGGATGATATTTAATTCTTTCAGTTGTCAAATTTCCGTTTGGTGTCGGTTTATCTTTTTCAATAATTCTGCCTAAGCCGTCATAACGATAAATAACTCTTTCTCTGAAGTTAAACTGATTTACCTGTAAATCATTGGTGCTTGTTATGCGCGGATTCATATATCTAAAATTATCAAAAGTAATTTCTGTTTCCGATATGCCGCTATTATTTCTGAAATTGTTTAAAACGTGTCTTACTTTATCCGGACCTGAAGAGGAAATAGTTAAGAAGTCGCCGTTCTTATATTTTTCAACTTCTGTATCATCTTCGGTATATTCAAAATCCTGTTGCCTTTTTTCAAAACCATCAAAATAGCTTTTGATGCCCGCAACACTTTCACTTTCAACGACAACTTGTCTTTCAAATTTGGTAACAGTTCCGTTTTCAGAAATTTTTGAGACATTGCCATAATTATCAAAACTGACAATCATTTCATCGCTTTCTTCAGTGTTTAAACTTCTGAATCCTTTTCGTGTGATTGTGTTTTGATTTCTTTCGATAATTGTCTCTGTCAGTAAATCCCTGCCTTTACCAGATACAAAATAACATTTTGTAAGATCGCCAAATTCATTATATTCATAATCATAACCATAAAAACTTCCTGAAAGAGGTCGAATGCTAATAACTCTTCCGACATCATCATAAATAATTGTATTCTTACCACTCAAATTGTCAGAAACTGTTTCTAATCTGTCCCCAAATACATTAGATTCATAGTCTATTTGATAAGTACTGATCTGATCTTCTAGGCCTGTAAGCTGAACAAAATCAATAAATGTATCATGTAATCTTTCTCCAAGTGGTTCGTTAAAAGTAGAGCTCACTTCATTCCTTGGTGTTCTTGATATGCTTTGATATTCTGCATCATTAAATGTAATGCTAATCTGATCGGAAACACCCAAATGAGACATAGTTTGACTCATATTTCCCCAAAGGTCATATCTGTAAGTTGTTACTGCATCATACTCGTCTTGTTCTCTTCTCAATCTTCCTTGAAGATCAACAATCGTATCAGTTGTTGACTGTCTTCCTTCTGAGGTTGCTATCTGATTCATTCCAATACAGACTACTTCTTGATTATTATCAGCAACAACAGCTCTTCTGAAATTTGTTATGGTAATGATTTTATCATTTGCTGAGCGTTCCTCAATGAAATATCCAAGCCTATATTCCAGACCCACAGATACAGTAACTCTGTTGCTTCCTTGTATAAAAGTGCAGTTATTTCCTAGAACTTTTTTTGTTCCATCACACAAAGAGATAATATATTCACTAGGTCGAGGTTCAGGTGGAATCAAACTTGTAATTAAATTTTTATGGCTTGCCAAAATATCATTAGCAGTTAAATAGAAATCATTATTAATATCTTCAGTCACGATTTTACCATTTTGATTTGTATATTGAATAGATTCAATATTTTCAATTCTGATTTTATTGCGCCCATCGGAAAAAGATACATAAAAAGTTGTACTTGGAGCTTGATACATTTTCATAGCCGCAATTTCTACTGACCTTCCGCTACCTAAAAAATTTAAATTTATTTCGTCTAGCAGACTGCCACTTATTCTGACATCTATTTCCACGAGTTGCCAAACCCATATTGCATGATTATCAAAACTTCCAATGCTAATATCAGTATTTCCCGGACTTCTGGATATTGTTTCAATTTGAATGCGGTTATCTGTCAGTTCGCCAGTTAACATCATCCAAAAACTTACCTTAAAATTTAATAATTGACGAAACTTTTCGTTACGATAACTTATTATTGCATCTTTATTCAAAAAGAAATAATTTTCCATTGTTAGAGGTATGTCAGGGGATATTACTTGTGCACCCGATCCGTTAATGGTGCCAGCTCTTCCCGGACTAAGCATATTAACGCCAGGCCTTTTTTTTAGTTCACTAAATCCGCCTACATCTTCCATAATAGAAACTAGATTTCCTTTTCTGTTAAAGAAATAATTTAAACTTATATTTTTGTCGTTTCGAACTGCTGTATGGTTTATCAAAAAGGTAAATCTGCTGCGTTCTTTTCTGTTTTCTGGTTTTAAATCAATATCTTTTAATTCGCCCCAAAATGGAATATCCAGAGCCCCACCAGCTCTAATAACACCTGATTTTGCATTAGTAATTGTTCCCAATCCTGTTTCAACATTATCAACAATATGAAAACCACTAAAAAGCCTGCGATAATTAATTTTTATTACCTCTGAATCTCTTGTGTCATAAAATCCAGCAAGTCTGGCCGCTTCTTCTGCATAAAAAATATGCGTTTTATGTTCATTAGCCCTTTCATTAGATTTTCTGCCCCGACGTGTAATTGTCCTTAAATTATTATCAGAATCATAATCATAGTGAAATGATTTTCTGACTACTCCTTTATTGGAAAATCTGACTTCGCTTATTCGATTAGCATGATAATGAAACGTAATTTTTCTATCAGAATTACGATTATCATACGCTTCAGAAATAAAACCTCCAATGTAATGATAAACTTTATGAATAGCCGGGTTTACTGTGGAAATTGAAGCTGTCATTCTTCCTAAATTATCAAAAATAAATTGATTTCCGATATCATCTTGAATAACTTGACTAGTTACAGAAACATTGTTTGGTCCTTCTGTCGTCAAAATTAAATTTAGACCGCTAGTGTCATAATACCGATAAACATTTCCTGTATGTCCAAGATATTTAAAAATATGTAACAAGCCATTATCGTCAATAAATTCATATTCTTCTTGATCTCGGTCTGTTGAAAGTTTTCTAAACAAATATTGTTCAATGTTAAATTTCCAGTAATTTTTAAATGATGATAACACTCTATTGCTTAAAGCCGGATTATAAACATGATTAACATTAATCATGAAACTTCCGTTTCCAATTGAAGATCCTAAAACTTCTGCTAAAGCTCTTCCTGTATTAAGATTAACAGATACATTAGTATTTTTGATTGCATATTTCAATCTAGTATGTTTAATAGATTCTAATAAGTCTTCTGATTGCATATTTCTTCCTCCTCGTATAATAAAGTCAGCACAGTCGCAGCCAAAGATAAAATAATTTCGATATTTTCCATCTTAAATATAGCCCATCTAGGATGGACTTGCCTCCTTTAATATTTCTTTTACGAATTCAGAATCCTTTAAAATCTTTGTTTTATTCTCGCCAACTACCAAGACATTTCGATTGCCGCGACCAGCAATAAATACAATATCTCCTGATTCACAATCTTCAATTGCGGTACGAATGGCTTCTTCACGATTTACAATAATCTCTGAAACAGCCGCGCTGCCTTTTAAATAATTTTGCAGTTCGCTACATATCATTTGTGGATCATCGGCGCCTGAATCATTCTCTGTCAGATAAACAAAATCTGCAAATGCGCGCGCATAATCCATCGCTTGTTTTCTTACTTTACTTCTTTGACTAATAAAAAACTCAGTCATAAACTCAGGATCCCAACCTTTAAATCCTGTTCCAGGAGCTCCTGTCACTACCCTGATTTTATTTATTTGGCCTTTATTCCGATAGTCCGCCAGAACTTCTAAAGTTGGGGCTAAAAACATCCCGACCATTACCTTCCGGTCTTTCATACAGAACAGTTCTTCCCTTCCTTCCACCTTCAGGTTTGCGATAGCTTTTGAAAAAATATTAGCCTCGAAAATTCCTAAGGCTTTTAAAGTTGTGATAGCGCAGGTAAGATTTAAAGTATTGTGCGGTAATAGCAATTTTGTATCAAAAGCTAATTCTTTCCCAGCAATTTCTACTTCAAAATGTAAGCCATTCATATCGTGTAGAACATGATAAAGAAGCACATCAAGAGCTTCATAATTGGCATTTCTTCTTTCGGCTATATACTTAGAACCAAATGTGTAACTAGCATTACTATTTAAGTTTAAAAGCTCATTAAATTCTTCACGAGTAAGGTCTCCAGTCAATCCAAAAACATTAACAGCAGTTGTCAAATCATTAGTTTTGAAGAATGTTTTTATTGTGTTTATATATTCTTCACTTGATTCCTGATCACTGTGATGATTTTTATAAATGTTTGTAAGAACTTTAGCCGCAAATGGAATGTTTTTAGCAAGCCCTCTTGATATAGAAGTTTCATTGACTTCAAGGACTAGAAAATTCGGCTGATATGCTTCTGCCTCAACAAGAATCCTTAATAAAGATCCTTCGCTAAAAAGCGGTGTTTCACTACCTTCGCCAGGCGCTGATGTTCCCGCTGGAGAAAAAATTTCTGCGCTTGAATAAAGCATGGACTTATAACCTTTAGCGATTAAATATTCATGAATAATTTTTGCAGTTGTCGTCTTGCCTCTGCTTCCAACAATGCCAATAATCTTAACATCATCCATAAGGTTAGCACCTTCATTATTATAAAGAGTCGTGTCTCCATTTGAAGAGCCTTTCTCCTCATAGGAAAGTGGCATTATCATTTTTGGATTGACTCTTTCTGAACTGCTATTTCCATTTTTACCTAAACCAATAGGTTTCATATTTTCAGGAAGTTGGCTCATAAGAGTCTCTTTTAATTTTGATAATTTCATGTTTTTTTCCTTTCAACTAATCTATTGGCGTTGCTGCTGGCACTCTATAAAAGATTTCCATTGAACTACTGCCAATTCTGTTTGTAAATTGGGCATCTGCAAAAAAATCAATTAAGACTATAAATCTCTCTGTTACATTATTAAGAGTTTCATTTTCATTTAAAGTCTGTGATTCTCGAAATGTTATCGGAAGATTGTTAGGATTATTATTATCTATCGTTGTGCCAATAGCAACTAATACCCGATAATCAGTAGTTACATTTTGTGCAAACATCCGTGAGCCATTAAAGGGAATCATAAATGTTCTTTGGTTTGTTATACCTCTGATACGAGTCCACTGGATTGGACCTAGACCGCTTAAAGGATTAATAAAAACTGAATTAGCAGTATAATTAATTCTTATTGTGCTTTCACCAACTAAATTTCTACGATTTAAATCCGCATAAAATTGAACAGGAATAATAAAGTTCACAACTCCATTAATCCATTCATCACGCAAATGTGGTGTTTCAGTAACCGAGATATCAAGATGAGTGCCATGATCATCTATGATGACTCCGATTCTGTCAAAAGATGAATGAGGCTCAACGTGTGCAATCAAAGAAAAGCCATTTTTTTGAACGATAAAAGAATGGGCATGACGCGGCATATTGTTATTTCTAACCCAATTTAACGGACTCGGATTTCTTAAAAAATCAAGAAAAATAGGGGCCGCATTATATGCTATATTAATCACACTTTTTCCTATCTGACGAACGCGATTAGGCTGAGCAAAAAAATCAATTGGAATATTAAAGTGTTGTAGTCCTTCTAAAGTCCAATTTCCATTCAATCTTTCTAGTTCAGTAATTGTTATTCGCATATCATTTGCATGTCTTTCTATGGCAACAGAGATTTTATCTTGAATCTGCGAACCATTATATTCCGCAAATAAAGGCCTCCCGTTTGTTGGAATCGTAAAGGTTCTTGCATTAATAAGCGAAGATCTAGTCCAAGTAATAACCGATGGTAACTCTATTAAGTCCAACAATTCATTCCCTGGATCATAATTAACTTGCAGAACGCTTGTGCCGATTCGAGTTCCATGTAAGAAATCTCTAAAAAAATTAATTGTAATTTGAAAAGTTATGATTCTATCAAGTGTCCAATCTCTGCGTAAGTCGGCCAGCTCAGTAATTGTTATATTAATCGTACTTCCTTCCTGTGAAATACTTGCATTTAATCTATTTAAATCTACTGTACGAATAAGAGCATCCGCAAAAACAGGAAGCTTTGTAAATTCACTTGTATCTATAGTTATGGTTTGTTGATTAAATGAACTAGAAGTTCTGGTCCAATTTAAAATGTTTTTGCCCTCTAAAAAATTAAATGATCTCGGCGAAGCATTATATTCAACTCTAACTTCACTTGCAGTAAATACTTGGTGGAAGTTTTGATCCCAAGAAAATTCAATTGGCAATCTAAAATTATGAGTTCCTTGATCAATTCTATATAAATCCTTTGTTTCAATAATCGTTATAATAATGTTATTTTCATTATTATCTACTCTGCTATCTAAAGGTTGTTCTCCTGGAATTCTTGCGAAAATTCGAGAGCCAGTCAATGGAATAGTAAATGTTACAGAACTAAGTTCAGCATCACTTCTAGTCAAGCTTAGGCTTATTCCATTACTAATTACATTTGTAAAACTTTCGCCATATTTTTTATCCAGATATTCACCGATAATAAATATCTCTTTAACCATCTCATTTAAATCTGCTGATGTTAATTTATCTTTTTCTTGAAAAATATTTCCATTATTAATTTTTTCTGTCAAACGACTTGTGCTGTTCCAGCGCATTAATTACTCCTCTCCAACTTTTCAATTAATTCTGAAAGTTTAAATAATTCTGTGAAAATTACATTTAGGGTTTCGGCGCTTACTATATCTGCTTCCCTAAACATATTACCGCCGTTAATCCTATTGGCCAACTCGGTTCTAGTTGTTTCCCATTTCATTTAAATCACCTCCTTTCATTGAGTTGAAAATTACTAATAAAAAAAGGCATAAAAACTTAGGATTTTGTATCCATTTTTTCTCACGCCTTTGTTTAAGTAGTGAATCTTCGCATATACAACTCTTATATTTAATATTTTATCTTATATTTCGACAAAATGCAAGCGTTTACGACATGAAAATTATTTTCATAAAATTTGATGTTCTTGCGTGTGATTTTCAAGCTTTTCATAATACTTTTATAAAAAGTATTAATATTTACAAAACAAAAAAAATGAACTCAATTTGAGTTCGATTTATTTTTTCTGTTGTAAAAAAAATTATGTAAATATGTCTTTACATCTTTACGAATCTATGTATATTTTCAACTGTTGTTACTTCTTCTTTTCAGTTAACTTTCTGACTTTTTAGAAAGTTGTAATTAAGGACATGTTATGCATAAATTCAAACACGTAAAATTGCTCTTTAGTCTAACACAACAATTTAAATTAAATTGCACTTTCTTCCAAGCTTAAAGCATAGAAAAAGCAAAACTTCTCACTTAATGAAAAGTTTTGCTTAATTTCGATCTTAATTTTTTTGGTAAAGCCATAATTGCTTTAATTTTTATTTATTTCTTTATAGCTAAACATTGCTTTAATCAATAAAACCATGAAAATAACTAAAATTGCTACAAGTCCTGAAAATAATACATCCCACCAAAGCCAATCATTTCTGAAATAATCAATCACAGTATTATATTCTCCAAAAAAGCTTATCAATGCCCAAAAAATAATTGTTAAAGTTAAAAAGGCAATCGTATATTTAATCATTTTACTCAATTTTTTCACCCCGAAATCCTTGCACTTATACTACTATCTAATGGTCCAAAAATCATTAGTGGCGTAGGCATTTCATTCCAGAAAAAACTAAATGTTAAGTATGTTCCATCCCATTCAACATAAATATTTGTCATGTTTGCAGTATCTTGAATGACAACATTACCTTCATAATCAATTGTTCCGGAAACGCCTTCCATGTAAAAGCGGAAATAAGGTTCAACACCAACGCGAATAATCTGTAACATAGCGCCACTACCATTTAAATCCCACCACATACCTTCAATTATAACTACTTCCGTCCATTGGGCAATTAATGAAACATCGCTTGTAATCAACCAGACACCTTCTGGTGGGAATAATACACCTTCATTAAACCAACCGATAAACCTATGTCCTGCTCTAAATGGAATTGGTAGGCTGTAATCTGCTCCAAGTACAACTCTTTGCGTGCTTGAGCCTAACGAATCGCCACCATTGACATCAAAATAAATAAGGAATGTTTGCTCAGCAAACCACTGGGCAACTAATGTAACATCATAAGGAATCTCCCAAACGCCTGTCAAAGGAATTAAATCTGAACCATGCAGCCAACCAGTAAATAAATAACCTGAATTCACTGGCTCTGGCAAGCTATAACTTTCTCCAAATTGCACACCCATACTAACAAAGTCAAATGGCTCACCGCCATTAAGGTCAAAGGTAACAATATAAAGATTTGCTTGCCAGCTGGCAACTAAAGTAATATTTCCTACTATTTCCCAAATTCCAGTTAAAGGAATAGAAATGCCATTATGTAGCCAACCATCAAAGGTGTGTCCTCTTCTAGCAGGCGTAGGTAAGTTATAAGAACTATCAAAAGTAATATTTTGTGAGGCAATATTAGCGCCCCCTGCTGAGTTAAAGGTTACTGTATAAGTATTCGCTGTCCATTGTGCAAACAATTGAATATCTTCAGCAATATCCCAAATTCCTGTTGTTTGTATATGAACTAAGCCAAGATACCAACCAACAAATGTATGTCCTAGTCTTGTTGGTGTCGGCAATGTATAACTCATCCCAAAAGTTAAGCTAGCAGGAGGTAAAGGATCGCCATGATTAGGGTCAAAAGTAACAATATAATTATTAGGCGTCCATTGGGCCGTTGCCGTAATTGCATTCGGAATAAACCAAGAACCAGTTTGTGGCAAGATTATATCTTGAAATTCCGCAAGATGTTCTGGTATTTCGGTAACTTGCCATCCAGCAAATGTATGTCCTACTCTTGTTGGCGTTGGTAAGCTAAAAGCACTGCCATATGTTACATTTATATAAGAGAAAAGCTCATCTGCACCGTTGCTATCAAGCCAAACTTCATATGAATTGGCCGTCCAGCCTGCTGATAACGTTAAATTAGTATAGTTTTGATTCCAGACTCCAGTTAAAGGAACCCAAGCCGACATGTCGCCAACACTTCCCCAACGATACCATCTAGTAAAGGTAAATCCTGCTCTTACCGGTATTGGTAATGTATAAGTCGTAGCATTAACTATTGTCATTGGTTCGATAACATTACCACCATTTGTATCAAAAGTAACAAATGTTTCTATTGGTTCCCATCGAGCAATAAGTGTAACATTACCAGAAATATTCCATGAAGTACCTGTTGAAGCAATATCTGCGCCATCAAATTGCCAAGCGCCAAAAGTATGACCAGGTCTTGAAGAAAACGGCGTATTTAAAACATAACTCTCACCAAATATTAATGTCATAGTATCATGACCAGACCACATTGTTCCGCCATTGGCATCAAAAGTAATTATATATGTATTAGCTGACCACTGAGCAATAAGAGTGAAATTACCACTTATGCTCCAAGAAGTTGGATTCGGCAATAAAGTTCCATGTTGATCTTCCCAACCAACAAATGTATGTCCGGTTCTTGTTGGTATTGGTAATTCAACACTAACATCTGGTAAAGTTGTATATGGATCAATAAATCCATCGCCGCCATTAAGATCAAAATTTATCACTACAGAATTATTAGTCAGATGACCAAATAATTGTGCGTCATAAGCAATATCCCAAAAACTTCCTATTGCCGGCACATAAGTTGTATCATGAAACCAACCACTAAAAGTCCAGTGAGCTCCTTGTGATGGTATTGGTAAAACAAATGGCTGACCAAATGTTAAAGTAACTATCTCATATAAATAATAGCTTCCTGATGTTCCGTGTCTGTTCCATAATTCAATGGTATAGATACCTGCTGTCCACGCCGCAACTAGTGTAATATCGGCTGCGATATCCCATACTCCTGTTTGTTCTACTAAATCTGTTCCATTAAACCAACCAGCAAATGTATGTCCAATTTTTGTTGGCGTTGGCAAAGTAAAACTTTGTCCAAAAATTACCGACATGCTAATTGGCTCTAACATCGTACCATTATTAAGATCAAAAGTTATTATATAAGTATTAGCTGACCAATCTGCTCTTAATGTTAGATCAGAAGCATTTGACCAGATTCCTGATTGAGCGATTAAAGTTAAATCATCAAACCAGCCTAAAAACTGATGTCCGGTTCTTGTTGGTGTCGGTAAAACAAATGGCTGATTAAATGTTACAGTCATATCTGGCAGATAAACACCACCATTAACATCGAAAGTAATCGTATAAGTATTGGCAGTCCATCTTGCGCTTAAAGTAATATTATAATCCCAGTTAAAATGAATAGTTTGCAAAATTGGATTTGATCCATATAACCAACCATCAAAGGTGTACCCTGTTTTAGTAGCTGTCGGTAATAAAACTTCTGTGCCAAATGTTACTGTCATATCAGTTATCGCATTTCCGCCATTAACCTCAAAAGTTATTGTATAGGTATTAGCAGTCCATTCTGCTACTAAAGTAACATTATCCGCAATAGTCCAGTTGCCTGTTAAAGCTACATTTGTAGTTCCATGATACCAGCCAGCAAACGTATGTCCAATTCTTGTTGGTGTTGGTAATGAAAATGAGGTTCCAAAAGTTACATCTTGTGTATTTGGATCTAAAGCATCGCCACCATTGACAAAAAAAGTAATCGTGTAAGTATTTGCGGTCCATGTTGCTTCTAATGTAACATCATGGGTAAGATTCCATGTTCCTGATATAAATGGAATTCCGCTATTTAACCAGCCAGCAAACTCATGTCCTGTTCTTGTTGGTATTGGTAAAACAAATGGCTGATCAAATGTTACAGTCATATCTGGCAGATAATCGCCACCATTAACATCAAAAGTAATTATATAATCATTTGCAACCCAATCCGCTATTAAGGTAATATCATTAGGAATATTCCATGTACCAGCTGTGAATGGATTTCCATTATGTAGCCAGCCGGCAAACTCATGTCCTGTTCTTGTTGGTGTTGGTAAACTAAAGTTATCGTCATATACTACATCTTGCGTATTAGGAACTAAAGTATCGCCGCCATTAACATCAAAAGTTATTGTATAAGTATTGGCAGTCCATTCTGCTACTAAGATTGTATTAGAAGCTAAATTCCAAATTCCGGTTTGTTCTACTAAATCTGGTCCATTGAACCAACCAGCAAATGTATGTCCTGTTCTTGTTGGAGTTGGTAAGCTATAACTTACACCAAAACCAACTGTCTGCGTATCAGAAACTAAGGCATTTCCACCATTAACGTCAAACGTTATGATAAAAGTATCATATGACCATTGTGCTACTAAAGTAATATTACCGGAAATAAACCATGAATTTCCTGAAAGTGGAACAAAAACCTCATTATAATGCCAGCCGATAAATTCATATCCTGTTCTAGTTGGTTCAGGTAAAAGAAAGGCTTGGCCAAAAGTTAAGTTTTGAGTATTAGGAATTAAAGTTTCACCTTGATTAACATCAAAAGTTATTGTATAAGTGTTAGCTGTCCATTCTGCTCTTAAAGTGATATCTGTCGTTAAATCCCAGACTATTGGTTTTACAAAGGCTACTCCATTTAGACTCCAATAAGCAAATGTATGACCATTCATTTCCGGATCATCTGGCAAAGTGAATGCTTGGCCAAAAGTTACTGTCATTGGCGGAATTTGTACTACCCCGGTATTTTCAAATGTAATACTATAATTATTTACAAGCCATTGCGCAATTAAATAAACATCAACCGCTGGATTATCCCAAATGCCTGTCTGATTCACTAAGTTTAATCCGTTGAACCAGCCAAGAAAAGTATATCCTGTTCTTAATGGTGTTGGCAAAGTAAATGTCTGATTAAATTCTATCATCATAGTATTGTTAGCTAACTCATCGCCACCATTAACATCGAAAGTAACTGTTGAAACATTTGCTTCCCATAAGGCTAATAATAAAACATCATAAGCGATATCCCAAACGCCAGTTAAAGCAATTACCGTGCCGTTATGCTCCCAACCTAAGAAAGTATATCCTTCTCTTGTTGGTGTCGGCAAACTATAATCTTCACCCATTGTAACTGGCATATCTGATAAGCTATTACCTCCAGCTACATCAAATGAGACAACATAAGCTAGTCCAAGCCACTGTGCTGTTAAAGTAATGTCTGCTTCAATTACCCAGATACCATTTTGTGGTATTAACGTATTCTCATAGAACCAACCGATAAAAGCAAAACCTAGTCTTGAAGGTGTCGGTAACATATATTCTAATCCTAATCCTACTGTTTGTGATGGGATTAAAGGATTAGCTAATGGCGCATCAAAAGTTATAATAAACGAATATTCAGTGTCAGCTAGCCATTGTGCAACTAAAGTAACATCATTAGCGATATTCCAGTTTCCTGATAAGGGAATAAATACTCCATTATAATGCCAGCCTAAGAAAGTATAACCAGTACGAGTTGGCTCAGGCAATGTATATGCTAAACTGAAAGTTACTGTCATATCAGCTAAAGCATTTCCGCCATTAGTATCAAATTCAACCGTAAAATCTAAAGGTGGTGCCCATTGAGCAATCAATATCACGTCACTAGCGATATTCCAGATTCCATTTTGGGCAACTAATATTAAGTCCGTTAGATTAACCCAACCTAAAAAGCCAAAGCCAATTAATTCTGATAATGGCAAGTTATAAACTTCTCCAAAAGTTACTGTTAAAGGCGCTACTGGGCTTCCGCCATTGACGTCAAAAGTAATTGTAAAGCTTTCGGCTTCCCATAGCGCTACTAGGTTTGCGTTAAACCAAACAAAATCATAGATATTACTTTCATCAACAAGCGTTTTATTACCCAAATTAATAAAGTGCCAGCCTAAGAATGTATGTCCTTCTCTTGTCGGAATTGGAAATACTAATGCTTGTTCAGGTTCTGTTATCGTTATAGTATTTGAAGGTAAGATATTTCCACCATTAACATCAAAGTAAAGTGTAATTGGTACAAATAGCCAATTAGCAATTAATTCTACATCATCTTCAAGCGTCCAGATGCCATTTTGAGCTATCAACGAACCAGCAAAGTACCAACCTGTAAACGCAAAACCTAATCTCGTCGGTGTCGGTAATGTATAAGCTAAACCTAAACCAACAACTTGATTAGCTAAAGGTTCCCCGCCATTAACATCAAAAGTAATCGTAAATGAATCAATGTCCTGATCATTAGCCCAATGTGCAACTAAAGTCACATCACTAGCGATTTGCCAGTTTCCTGATAATGGTACAATGTTTCCAAAATGATGCCAGCCTAAGAATGTATGTCCAGCCTTTGTCGGTGTCGGCAAGATATAAGCTTCTCTAAAAGTAACAACTTGCGTATTATTTACTAAAGCTTCGCCGCCGTTAAGATCAAAGGTAACTGTAAAATCATCATGAGGTATCCACTGAGCAATTAAAGTCACATTATGTGGGATTGTCCAGATGCCTGTCTGTGGCATTAATTCCAGAGTATCTTTGTTAACCCAACCCAAGAAACCGCCAGTACCAATCAATTCTGAAGATGGCAAGCTAAATGGTTGTCTATAGTTTACTTCCATCGGTGCCACAGCGTTTCCGCCATTTGCATCAAAGGTAATGGTAAACACTCCCTCTTCCCATTGAGCAAAAAGAATAACTCTTGCCTCAGCAATCGCACTTAAGTTAACAACCTCTTCTAAATCGGCAAAAGCCGTTCCTGAACCATCAGCTGCTGTATTCCAGCCTCTAAAACCAAATCCAGTCAAGACAAATTGATTTGCTGACAAGTTACTCATTATATCAAAGGTATGAATTTGGCTTGTCATAGTTCCTGTCGCATTTGGATGATTTTTTTCATAAACAACTGTATAGGTATTCGCTGTCCATTGCGCATAGAGATTGATGTTTGCGTTATTAATAGAACTTAAATTAAGAACCTCTTCTAAATCAGCAAAAGCTAATCCTGAACCATCAGCTGCTGTATTCCAACTAGTGAAAGTCCAGCCAAGAAGTGCAAAGTCATTCGCTCTTAAATTCTCTGCCATACCAAAAGTAAAATTTGAACTTGCCATCGTACCTATAATTTGGTTACTAGCATTATCTGGCCTGTTAGCGTTATAAATAACTGTATAAGTATTTGCCTGCCATTTAGCATATAAATTTATATCTGCAGAAAAGTCGTTTGCGCCAAGGGTAACTAATGGATTTCCTTCGCCATTAACATTTAAAAACCAACCCAGGAACTGATGTCCTTCTCTTGATGGAGCAACTAAAACAGTTGTTACACCTACAGTATGTGTGGTTGGTGTATTATTACCTAAGGCACCGCTAAATGCTGTTCCGCCTACATCTAAATAATTAATACTGAATACATCCGGAATTTCTATCGTGCTTTGCCATTTAGCATGAAGTGTTATGTCTGCTCTGACATTAGCCGCAATTACAGTTTCCTTTGCGCCTAATCCATTTATGTCGAAAAACCAGCCTAAAAACTGATAATCATTTTTTATTGGATTAACTAATACGGTTTTCTCACCATAGGTATGGCTAATCGGATAGTTTCCTTCAAATTGACCGCTAAATGCCGTTCCGCCTACATCTAAGTAGGTAATATTAAACGTTTCTAGCGTTCTATCATTATCCACCGCATAACGTCCTACTAACATTGTAGCAATACACATTATTGTCAGTGCTATCACTGTTGTCAAAATTAGAATCTTTCTCTTTTTAGCTATCATATGATATTCTCCTTTTAAGGCAATAAAACCTTCTTTAAATATTTTTTTCTCTGATTTTATACTGTTTTCCTTTTATTATCTGCGACAATTAATGTGGCTAAAATAATCAGAAAAATAAAAAAATGTCAGCAAAAAGTCTCACTACCACCATTCGCTGAGATTTTCTAATTCTGAACATCTTGTCAACATTAAAATTTCGTCTGTAAGAAAAATTATCGCTAATGAATACTTAAATCTAGATTTCATTGATTAATCCTCTCTTACATATATGTATATTTTCTTTTATTTTACCATTTTTTGACATCAATCGATATTTTTTTTCGTTAAATCACAAATTTTTCACAACAATATCCTTTAAATTACTATAAGTAAGTGAAGAATTTATTATCAGAAAGCAACTAGTCTATTTTCGCTTTCGGGAGATCATTTTCTGACACCCTTTCCTTTATTTTAATTTAACAGTTCTCACTTTCAGCGTTTTTTCGACAACTTTCGCTTTATTGGTTGACTAAACATTTTCTTTAAGATATAATATATTTTATATTAAATTAAAAATAGGAGCGCAATTATGTTTTGTTGTAAATGTGGAGCCCAGCTTCAAGCTGATTCAAGATTTTGTACAAGTTGTGGTAATCAAACAGGCGTGGTAAATACACCAAGCAATTATTATTATCCAAAAAAAACATTAGGAAGTGGAGAAGCAACCGCTTCTATAATTTTAGGTGCAGTTGCCTTTTTTTTACCCATTCCAGTTTTAGATATAATGGTCGGAATTGCTGGACTAATATTAGGTATTGTCGCAAGAAAAAAAGGTAGTGAAGGAATTGCTGTTGTTGGAATCGTGATTTCTATTATCGGGACAATAAACGCATTAATCTTTACTTATTATGTGTTGAGCGGACAACTGTTCATTTAATAATTAAAAGTTTATATTAAAAAAACTAATTTTGATATGATGTTTCCAAAGCAGACAATAAATATAAATTAATTTATTGAAAACTAAGGAGGTATCATATTTTTTTATGGGAAGAAAACGAAAACTTAACAAATAAATTAAAATTAAGTATCTAACTGACAAAAGGTAAAGTCAGCTAAAAGGCCTGTCCCCGATAGATTATCGGAATCAGGCCTTAAGAGTATAATATTTTCTTGCTTTACTACTGTCTACAAGTTCAGATTATTATAAAATGAAATTACCATTTTTGAAGATTTGCACTTTTTCACCATCGGAAGTAGTGCCCATTATTTCCATACAAGCCGAACCAAACATAAAATCAACATGAGTCTTTGAAGCATTATAACCTTTTTTAATTAACTCATCTTGGCTCATCATTGTACCATTTTTGATATTCATCGGATAAGCTGCACCTAAAGCTAAGTGACAGCTAGCATTTTCATCAAATAGTGTATTATAAAATAAGACATTACTTTGAGAAATCGGTGAATTATGACTAATTAAAGCTACTTCACCAATATATTTAGCGCCTTCATCAAATTCTAAAAGGTTCTTTAAAGTTTCAAGTCCTTCTTTGGCACCAAAATTAACTACTTTGCCATCTTTAAACTCTAAAAAGAAATCAACAATCAAATTACCATTATAACTTAAAGGTTTAGTACTTACTACTTTACCCTGCGTCATAAATTTAGAAGGCATTGTAAAGGCTTCTTCCGTTGGAATGTTTGGTGCAAAATCATGACCTTTAATCGATTTTTCACCGCCACCAGCCCAAATATGTCCTTCTACTAAGCCAACTTCCAACTCTGTGCCAAGCGAGTTTTTAAAGTTAAGTTTCCTAAAATTATAGTCATTTAAAGTCTTATTATTTTTAGCTAAAGCCGCGATATGTTCTTTCCAAGCTTTGATTGGATCATTTGTTTCTTTTACTCTCGAACCATCAAGAATCGCTTTTAAAAGCTTTTCCTCTGATTTCTTATCATTGGGAAATACTTTATTAGCCCACTCCTTAGAAGGATAAGCAACAATCGTCCATTGTGCTGAATTTTTCATCATAAAAGTGCGGTAAAAATCAACTTTTGCGCTCATTGCCTGATTGGCTTTTTGAAGTTTCATCGGATCAATATCTTTTAATAAATCTGGCGAACCTGAAACTATCGAGATTACACAGCTATCAACTTCTGTAATATATTTGACTCTTTCCACAAGAAAATCTGGCACTTCAGAAAGAGTTTCCAGACTTCTGTATTGATAGCCCATCTTTGTTACTGCATCATCAGCCCAGTTAACTATAACACTTTTTGCGCCAGCATTATAAGCTTTTTTAACTATTAGACGGGTTAGTTCTGCACAGTCAACTGTTGAATTAATAAAAACAATTTGATCTTTTTGAACATTTGCGCCAATTTTAACCGCTAGTTCAGCGTATTTTTCCAATAAATTACTCATTTATCATCTAACTCCTTTTTGTTCTTGCATAAAATTCCTTTTGTAAATCAGGCATCACTTTGTTTTCTTTAGCTATCTTGATTGCTTTGGCAATTCTTATAGTTTGCATATCAATAATATCTTGCCCATATTCTTTAAAAGCCAAATTTGGATCACCAGCAATATGATTAGGAAAATTAGCATACCAATTAATTGCGGTAAATAATCCTGATTTAGTTGTTTCTAAATTTCTTCTTAAAGCTTCTCCTTCATCAGGCACAACATACTCCATTTTAACAAGGGAAGAATCGATTGCCATAATTACAGATGTTTCTTTAACGCCAGCATGACCTAAATCTAAAATCAAGTCATATTTTTTATCTAAATGGTCTAATTGTTCTTTGGAAAGTGGCCAAACATGATATGCATAAACGATATAATCTCTTGGTTTATCAAGTTGAGTCTGGCAAAAATAGTTAAGAAGATGACCATTACCACCATGTGAATTTAAAAGAATAATCTTTTCAAAGCCATTGCGATAAACTTCATCACAAATTTCTTGTAAAATCTCTATTTGATGCTTTGCAGGAAAAGCTATCGTGCCAGGATAATGTCCAACTTCAGATACTTGAGTATAATAATGATTAGGATAAACAACTGCATATTCTTCCTTAGCTGCCAAAACTGCTAAAGTATGAGCAATAATCATATCGGTCCCTAAAGGCAGATGATTGCCGTGCTTTTCATAACAGCCACACGGAATTATACAAGTTTTTTTGGCATAATCTTTAGCTTTAACGAAGTCCAATGCATTTAATTTTGACCATTCTACATGAAAATTATTCTGCAATTTCACTTTCTTCGATTTCCTCGCTTTCATCACGAGTAACTACTGTGATTGTGGAGACGGACTGATCGTCTTTTAAGCGAATAAGTCTGACACCTTGTGTTGCTCGACCTGTCTTAGCTATTTGCTCAACATGCATTCTGATAACTACACCCTTATTAGTCGAGATAATTAAATCTTCTTGGTCATTAACTGAACGAAGAGCAACTAAAGATCCGTTTTTCTCGGTAACATTTAAGGCTTTGATACCTCTACCACCGCGATATTGAAGGCGATATTCCTCCGCAAGGCTTCTTTTGCCAAAACCTTTCTCGGTAACAACCAAAATTTCTTCCTCATCAGAATCAATCATTGTCATTCCCACAAGATAATCGTTTTCGCCGATATCCATACCACGAACTCCACTAGCATTTCTTCCCATATCACGAACATCGTTTTCATCGAACCGAATCGCCTTACCGTTAGAAGCACCCAAAAGGATATTTTTCTTACCATTAGTAACTTTAACACTTAAAAGCTCATCATTATCTCTTAAACCGATAGCGATAATTCCATTCGTGCGGATATTTTTAAAGTTATCTACAGCACAGCGCTTAACTACACCATTTTTTGTTGTGAAGAATAAATATGTTTCTTCACTTGCAAAATCTTTGATATTAGTAAAAGCAGCTAAACCTTCGCCTTCTTCAAATTGAATAATATTGACAATTGGAATTCCTTTAGCCGTTCTTGAAGCTTCTGGAATATTATAACCTTTGATTTTATAAACCCGACCTTTGGTTGTGAAAAATAAAAGATAGTCATGAGTGCTTGTCATTAAACTATGAAGAACATAATCATTTTCATTAGTCTTGATTCCAGACATTCCGGTGCCACCACGATTTTGTGCTTTATAATTCTCAACTTTCATTCGTTTGGCATAACCATTATTAGTAATTGTAATAATCACATCTTCTGTCGGAATTAGATCTTCGTTATCAATATTTATATCTTCATGAAGATTAATAGCCGTTCTTCTATCGTCACCAAAACGATCCTTGACTTCCAAAAGTTCTTTTTGAATAATAGTAGCTTTTTTCTGATCATCAGCTAAAATACTTCTAAGCTCTTCAATATTAAGTCTTATCTCTCGGTCCTCTTCGATGATTTTATCAATCTCTAAAGCTGTAAGTCTTCCTAAACGCATATCAAGAATCGCTTTTGCCTGGATTTCAGTTAAACCAAATCTAGACATTAAACCTTCCATCGCGATATCATTATTAGCTGACTTTTTAATTAATTCTACAACTTCATCGATATTTTCTAATCCAATAATCAAACCTTGTAAAATATGACTACGCGCTTCTGCTTTCTCTAAATCATAGATTGTCCGGCGTGTAAGCACTTCATATTGATGATCGATATAATGAACTAAGATTTGTTTTAGATTAAGAGTTTTCGGTTCACTGTTAACTAAAGCAATCATATTAATCCCAAAAGATTGTTGGAGCTGAGTGTATTTATAAAGATTATTAAGCATAACATGTGGATTTACATCTCTTCTTAAATCAATAACTATCCGCATACCTTTACGGTTTGATTCATCCTGAAGACCAGTAATACCATCAACTATTTTTTCTTTAACAACTTCAGCGATTCTTTCCAGTAATTTACTTTTATTAACCTGATAAGGAATTTCTGTAACAATAATCGCATTACGGTTATTTTTTTCCACGATTTCTGCGGTAGCTCGCATTATAACAATACCATTACCAGTATGATAAGCATTACGTAAACCTGTAAGACCTAATAATTGTCCGGCTGTTGGAAAATCCGGACCTTTAATATGCTCCATCAATTCATCAATTGTTATCTCTGCATTATTCATTACCGCAATAATTCCGTTAATTACTTCTGTTAAGTTATGCGGTGGAATATTAGTTGCCATACCAACCGCTATTCCTGTAGTTCCGTTGACCAAAAGGTTAGGAAACTTAGCCGGAAGAACTGTTGGTTCTGTTTCTGTAGCGTCGTAGTTGTCTACAAAATCAACAGTATTTTTGCCTAAGTCACGAATAATTTCCATACAGATTTTGCTCATTCTAGCTTCTGTATAACGCATCGCTGCGGCAGGGTCTCCATCAATGGAACCAAAGTTTCCATGTCCATCAATTAATGGATAACGGTAACTAAAAGTTTGAGCCATTCTAACTAAAGCATCATATATTGAAGATTCACCATGAGGGTGGTATTTACCCATAACTTCCCCAGCAATTCTCGCTGATTTTTTGTGAGCTTTATCAGACTGCATACCCAAATCATTCATTGCATAGATAATTCTACGATGAACTGGTTTTAAACCATCTCTAACATCTGGTAAGGCTCTAGCAACGATAACACTCATTGCATAATTAAGAAAAGATGAACGCATTTCCTGAGAAATATTTATTTCCTTAACAATACCGCCTGCTGGTTCTGTGATAATATTTTCTTCTTCAGAGGAAACTTCTTCTTTTAAGTCCTCATCAATCTCTTTTTCGTTCATATACTCTCCTAAACGTCGATGTTGCTGGCTTTAAGGGCATTCTCTTGAATGAAATGCTTCCTTGGCTCAACTTCATCACCCATTAACATATTAAATACTTTATCAGCTTCAATAGCATCTTCTAATGTAACTTGCATAATTGTACGAATGCTTGGATCCATTGTTGTTTCCCATAACTGTTCCGCATTCATTTCCCCTAGCCCTTTGTAACGCTGAATCTGACTTCTGGCTCCCATTTCCGCTAATAGAACTTTTAACTGCTCATCATTATAGGCATATTCAATTTTCTTTCCAGCCTGAACTTTATATAAAGGCGGACAAGCAATATAAATATAACCACTTTCAATTAAAGGTCTGAAAAAACGGAAAAATAACGTAAGCAATAATGTTCTGATATGTGCACCATCAACGTCCGCATCGGTCATGATTAAAATTTTGTGATAACGTAAATTATTAATATCAAATTCTTCGCCAATCCCTGTACCAAAAGCCTGAATCATCGATAATATCTCTTTATTGGAAAGCATTTTATCGAGACGAGCTTTTTCAACATTTAAAACTTTTCCGCGAAGTGGAAGGATAGCTTGGAATTCAGATTCACGGCCAGACTTAGCTGAACCACCGGCTGAATCTCCCTCAACGATATAAATTTCGGATAATTTTGGATCTTTGCAACGACAATCCGCTAACTTAGACGCAAATCCTAAAGCATCTAACGGGCTTTTTCTTCTTGTTGCTTCTCTGGCTTTTTTAGCAGCTAAACGAGCTCTTGAAGCTAACAAAACTTTTTCAATAATCATTTTTGCTTCATTAGGATTTTCTAAGAAGAAACGATCAAGTCCATCTCCCATTATCTGACTAACAATTCTTCTTACTTCTGTATTACCAAGTTTGGTTTTTGTTTGTCCTTCAAATTGGGGATTTGGATGTTTAACAGAAATTATCGCCGTTAAGCCTTCTCTAGTATCTTCACCTTGAAAAGAATCCTCTTTGTTTTTAAACAAATTGTTAGTTTTAGCATAACTATTCAAAACTCTTGTCATCGTCATTCTAAAACCTTCTTCATGAGTTCCCCCCTCATGAGTCGGGATATTATTCGTAAATGAATAAATATTTGGTAAATAAGTATCGTTATATTGCATCGCAATCTCAACAGTAATATTCTCAATTTCGCCTTCGAAGAAAATTACTTTCGGATGCAGATTATCTTTGTTTTCATTTAAGTATGCAACGTATTCAATAACACCGCCTTCATAAAGGTAGCTATTCTCAACAGCTTCTTCAGCTCTTCTGTCCGCAATCGAAATTTTGATATTACGATTTAAAAAGGCTAACTGTTGCAGTCTATTACGCAAAAGTTCATAGTCGTATTCTGTTGTTTCCGTAAAAATACTACCATCAGCTTTAAAAGTAACAACCGAACCTGTTCCATTTGAAGTTCCAACTTCTTTTAGATTCTCTTTCGGTTTACCATATTCGAAGCTCATTTCATATTGTTTGCCATTTCTGGAAATAGAAACTTGAAGCCATTCCGATAACGCATTAACAACTGAGGCACCAACACCATGAAGACCACCAGCAACTTTATAGTTAGTCCCGTCAAATTTACCACCTGCATGCAAAACGGTAAAGATAACTTCAACACCACTGATTTGTAATTTAGGGTGCAAATCAACAGGCATTCCGCGACCATTATCTGTGATACGTATAATGTTTTCTGGCAAAATCTCCAATAAAATCTCAGAGCAGTATCCGGCTAAGGCTTCATCGATCGCATTATCGATTATTTCCCACACTAGGTGGTGAAGTCCTCTTGGTCCGGTTGAGCCTATATACATTCCTGGGCGCTTACGGACGGCCTCTAAACCTTCAAGAACCTGAAGGTTAGCTGAATCATAATTTCTATTTTCCATTTTGTTTCTCCTCTTTGTTTAAATCTATAATATTAGCATTATTCAGGTATTCACTAGTAAATCCATCAAGATTAGTAGCTGTAATAAAAGCTTGCATTTCACTTGTCTCTTCTATAATCATTTTTTGCCTTTCTTTATCTAATTCAGAAAAGACATCATCAAGTAAGAAAACAGGTTTTTCTTTTTTAATAACTGTTAAAATTTCAATAATAGCCCGCTTAATCGTTAAAAGGCAGGTTTTTTGTTGACCGATAGACGCAAAACTTTTAGCTTCTTTATTGTTGATGTAAATAACCAAATCATCTCTATGCGGTCCATATCCTGTGTTATGTAAAATGATATCGCTGTTTTCCTTTATTCTTAAAACATCTTCCCAGGCTTCTGAATAGTTCTGCTTAACTTTAACCTGATAAAATTCTTCGACTGGCCTTTGTTCACTGATCTTCTTCAGCTCTTCGTTTAAAAGTTTACAAAACTTTGAACGATTCTGATTTATTTTCTGACCTTGTTCGGTTAGTGTTTCTGATAAGACTTTAAGATAGGAGCGGTCAAAGCGAATATCTGCGCCTTTTAATAATTCATTTCGTTGTCTGAGAATTTTTTTGTAGTTATTTAAAGCAACAATATGCAATTTATCGTATTTAGCAATTTCCACATCAATAAATCTTCTACGCTCTGCTGGTCCGGCATTAATTAAAAATAAATCTTCTGGCGAGAACATAACAATGTTTAACTCACCAACAAAGTCGCTCATTTTTTCTTTTGGCAAACGATTAATTGAAGCTGTTTTACCGCTATCGGATAAAGTAATTAGAAATGAACGATTAACTGTCTTGACATCAACACTCAAGAAAACTTCACCATAACTGATAAGTTCAGCATCATTATTTGTTTTATAGGACTTTGTAAGGCTAGCCAGATAAATAGCTTCTAAGATACTTGTTTTTCCAGAAGCGTTGCGACCAATTATGATATTGATGCCTTCACTTGTTTTAAACTCTTTTTGCTTATGCTTTCGAAAATTAACAAGTGAAATATTCTGAATAATGGTTTTATTCAATTTTATATGTTCCGACATTTTCAATTTCAATGTTATCGCCAGGATATAATTTCCGACCACGACGATTATCCGCTATTTTGTTGATAAAGATGTTGTGGCTTTCCAGAAAAATTTTTGCTTCCCCACCCGTTTGAATTACCGCCGCAAACTTAAGAAATTGACCTAACGTGATATATTCCGTTGTAATTTTTACGAGTTTCATAATTTTCCTCCTTAGCCCTACCATTATATTATATCATAATATAAGCTAAAAAGCACAACAAAAAACACAAAAGAGGCTTTTTTTCTTAGATTTTAAGCGATTTTCGCTCTAAATGATATATGTATCGTCTTGAAGCTAAAAAAACGCACGACGAGGCAAAAAAAATATTCAAAATTGATTTTGGATAATAATTATAACTTTATTTAGAAAGATGTTGGTTCTATTTTCTTTTTTGCGAAAAAAATTCGCCACTGCTGGCGAATATTTATTCTTTAAAAATGAAATAACGGAGCATGGCTCTCATAAATACTTTGAACATCAGCAAAAGTTATCATTCCGCTATCATAGGCTTCCGTTAATGTATGCTTCTCTTGACTATCAATATCAATAATCCAGATTCTAGTAGCCTGACTTACATACCAAAATTCGAATCCTGCGACTACTTCACGAACCCAGGGTCTCATATCAGTCAATACTATAACTAAAAGCGCATAAAACCCTTGAAAGTTTCCGTAAAATTCTGAATGCATTAAGAAATTCCGATCTGCAGCCAGCATTTTAGAAATAGTGTCTCTCGCTTCTGGTAATAGCCTGCTCCAATTTGACACCATGACTAATTCTCTATAGCTTAAAATTACTGAATCATAAGCTTCTGTCATCGTATAAACCTTCTGCGCTTCTAAATCAATCGCAACAACAAGAGTATCATTAAAATGGTAGATAACAAAATCGCGTTCCCAATCTTTTATCGCTTCCCATTCTCCTAAATCAATAAATGCCTGATTTTGGAAACGAATTGCCTGTAAATCATCTGATAACTCGATTCTATCTATAATATTAAAATCATTTAAAACTTTATTTGCATTATTATTAGCATTAAACCAATTGGAAAAAAGTTGTTTTACCGATTCATTTGGTGTTAAAGGTTCCGTTATTGTTTCATTTGTGGTAGTATCATTTGTGCAAGCAGCAACAAAAAAACAAACTAAAAGCTAATAATAGGACTAAAAATTTTTTCATTTTTATCCTCCATAAAATACATCATAATACTATTATATCACTTTATTCGAGTTTTTGCAACCGCTTTCTTAGCGTTTGACCTGTATGCTTATTTAAACTAAATTAAGAACATTGCCATATAAAGTGGTAAAGTTTCTTACCTAACTTTACAAGTATATCAGCAATGATGTTATCATAAATAGCGCCTTTATAAATGCCGAGATTTCCTTTAATAATATTTGCTTGAGAACCATCTTCTAACATAGCTATTTCTCAATTTTACGTTTCAGCATTTTAATACCTTCTTTTGAAACAGTATATCAAAATATAAATACATTGCCAAGCCCTTTGCAGATTTATACGTCGAATAATCACATACAAATGCAGATTTTTTAGCGATATCCTTTAAAGATATTCTATTTCCTAACTTTTTATACTGCTCTTACTTATATATCCTCCCGCAAACAAGGAATTATCTAAAATGTCCTAAATACATTAAAGATATCAATACAAATAGTAATAATCCAGCAATGAATATAAATCCACATCCTGCTCGCCTTCTGCGCCTCATTCTTCTTCCAAATACAATTCTGCGCGCTACTCTGCGACGAGGCGTTACTCTTCTTCTCATTTGTTTATCTCCTTCGAAAAATTTGTTAAATCGAGACATTTCTCGTTTTCAATGCTTTTATTATACATATGAGATGTCAAAAAAGTTTTAAATTTTTCTTGTTTTTTTTGAAAAATTTTTATTTTTATTATTCGGAATAAGATGAAAAAATCCACTAGCTAGACAACTATATAAATGTCAAGTAGTTTTTAGTAAATATTTTAAATTATAAAAAAAACACCTCATCAAAGGTGCTTTTATCCGCAATTACATCATAAAAAGTCGTGCTATGGTCTTTTTACTTCTTGATGTTAGCTATATTATATAAAATAATTATCGCAAAAATATCGAGAAATTATGGTAAATTATGTTATTTTATTGACTCGCATATAAGGAACTAAAACTTCTGGTATTGTAATTGTGCCGTCGGCGTTTTGATAGTTTTCCATAATTGCAATAACTGTTCTTCCTACCGCAAGCCCAGAGCCATTTAAAGTATGGACATATTCCGTCTTACTTTCTTTTGTTCTCTTAAAGCGAATATTGCCTCGTCGTGCCTGAAAATCACTAGCGTTAGAAATACTTGCGATTTCCCGATATTTATCTTGAGAAGGAATCCATGCTTCAATATCATAAGTTTTAGTCATCGCAAATCCTAGATCACCTGTACAAAGTTCTACAACTCGATAAGGAATACCTAATAAATTTAAAACCTTTTCTGAATTCTTTAGCATTAATTCTAATTCTTTCAATGAGTCTTCTGGTTTAGTAATTTTAATTAGTTCAACTTTATTAAACTGATGTTGTCTTAAAATACCTTTTGTATCTCTACCTGCAGATCCAGCTTCTTTTCTGAAGGCTGTTGTAAAACTAACAAAGCGTAATGGCAATTTCTCACCATCAATAATCTCATCACGATACATATTAATTGTCGGGACTTCAGCCGTTGGATTTAATAAATAACCATGTTCGCCAGTAACTTGAAAAGAATCATCAGCGAACTTAGGAAATTGTCCAGTCGCAAACATTGACAGTTCATTTACTAAGTAAGGCGGGATAATTTCTTGATAATCATGCTCAAAGGCATGTAAATCCATCATAAACTGAATCAGGCTTCTTTCTAACCTAGCCCCTAGCCCTTTATAAACAACAAAACGGGGACCGCTAATCTTAACTGCTCGTTCAAAGTCAAGAATATCGAGATTTTCACCTAATTCTGTGTGGTCTTTTATCGGAAAATTAAATTCTCTGGGTTTACCTACTGTATTTATAAGGCGATTTTCACTTTCATCTTTACCGATTTTCAAACTTTCGTGCGGTATATTAGGAGTAGAAGCTAAAGTTTCAAGAATTTGGGCATCAATTATCGCAATTTTATCGTCAAAATTTTTTATCTCATCACCAATATTCGCAATACTTTCCATTAAAGTCGTAGTATCTTTTTTCTCTCTCTTTAAAGTACCAATTTCTTTGGATTTTTCGTTACGAAGCGCCTTTAACTCTTCGGCTTTCTGAATAAAACCCCTTCGGTTTTGATCCAAAATACTAATTTCCCTTAAATATGAAAAATCACTACCTCTTTTGTTTAATTCCTTAATTACTTCCTCAATGTTTTCTCTGATTTTTTTAATGTCAATCATTTCAATCATCCTTTTCTTAAGAATAAAAAAAGCCCCTTTTATTTTAAAGGGCGAATTACTTCGCGGTGCCACCTTTTTTCCTGGACTTTGCCAGCTTAAAGCCTTTAACGCCGGCATACGGACATAGTTAGTGTCATTCTTAAGTAGATTCTGCATAATATTCCTTTTGGCTCACACCACCCGCCAAATCTCTTGTAAGAAGATTATTCATACTTATCTTAATCATTAATTTCTTATTTATTAATAATATAACATACATCTGTCAGAAAGACAAGTATTTTCTTTAACAAGATGTTTCATTATCGCCATATTAATATTTGGCGCAATAATTTCTGAACTAGAAATAGATATGAGTTACAAGATTCCGATCGACATATTTATACATAAAGATTTCTGTATCTGGCGAAAGAATCAAATCCTGAACAGAAACAAATAAACGGTGACTATATAATTGAAAATTTCGACTCAAACCTGGTTGATTCCAAGCTTTGCGAATTAAATCCGTACAATATGTGCGACTATTGCGACCAAAAAGGAAGAAATAGTTATATCTCATGCCTATACTTTCTTTATAAAAATTATTAGTAATCTCAAAATCATTTTCTGTTGCGTTTATAATTCTTAAACCAATAAAGGTTTTTAAGCGATAATTAGTAATAAAATCATTTTCTGAACGTCTGACATAATTAATATCCGTTCTTAAAAAGTTTCCGGTAATATCAATAATCTCTGGACCAAATGATACAGCCGCATGGCCACCAAAGAAAAAAGGAAATAACTGGTTTACTATGGGTATTTGCGGAAACGGTGTCTCAAGACTAACTAATAAATCACCATTCATTCCAGGAAAAAGCAATTCAGAATCCGCAAAAGCATCTGTAAATGTTTCACGTGGAACATGATAGTATCTGAATCGCTCATTACTTATCACTTCGTTAAATTCTCTACCCTCTCTAAATGCCGCAACTAAACGCTCAACTTCTCGATTTTTTTGGTGACTACGAATTGAAAAAAGAGCGATTGTAATAAGTAAAGCGAAAAGAATAACGCGAAAAATTATTTTTTTCAAGTTATTCTTTATATTTTATTGTGACATGACGTTTATCGCCTTCACCCTTAGATTCTGTTTCAATATTTTTCCAATCGGTTAAGCGACTATGAACAATTCTTCTTTCAAATGGATTCATTGGTTGTAGATGTGCCGTTACCTTTGTTTTTTGAACCTTTTGAGCAACTTCCACCGCAACCATTTCCAGTTTACGTTTTCTTTGTTCTTTATAATTACCAATATCAATGGAAACCATGATTCTACCTGATACAAATTCATTCAGGTAAGCCTTTAAAAGTGTTTGTAAAGCATCTAAATTTTTACCATCTTTTCCGATTAAAAGTGGATTTTCTTCGCTATTTATTGTATAAAATATCTCAGTTTGATTATTTAAAGTCCTTACTTCCATTAAACATGGAATCGTTAGTTCCTTAAAAATAGCTTGGAGATATTTTTTTCCTTCCAAGGCTAATAATACATCAACATAAGCCTCATATTCGTTGATTCCATCTTTTTCTTCTAAAACGTTAATGGTAATTTTATCAGCTGAAAGCCTTAAAAGATCAACTGCGATTACTTCAGCTTCTAAATCTGTTTTTGCTTCAAAAGTTACACGCTTAAACATTATTTATCACCTGGTATTATACCTTTCATTTTATAGAATTTCTTTTCTGATATTTTTTTACCGATTAAGATCTGACCAATTGAGATTGTAGTTCCGACAATCCAATAAAGCGCTAAGGCATTGCTTCCCCAAGCTATAAAGGCCATCATTAAAACCATAAAATACATCATCATTTTTGTCATTTTTTGTTGACTTTGTGTTTGATTGCTAGGGCTTGTTGGATATTTCTTTATATATTTTGGTTTTCTTTGACTTATGAATTGTTGCCCAAACATAACGACCGCAACTAATAAGGTTAGAACGATATCATTCCTACCATATTGGAAAGAAAGATCCCACCACAAGAAATCCATACTCATATCAGAATATAATCCGCCTTCAATTGTAATTCTTCGAACGACCTGAAACATCGTAATAAATATAATCATCTGTGCAGCTTGCATTAAAATACAGCCTATTGGATTTATTTTATAGGTGCGCCAAAGTTTCATCATTTCCATTTGCATTTTCTGTTGACTCTCTGGATCTTTTTTAGTTGCGTATTTTGCTCTTACGCGATCCATATCAGGTTGCATCAGCTGCATCTTTAACATCATATCATTACTTTGCGCATAAATTGGCCAAGCGACTAATCTGATTAGAATAGTTGTAAAAACAATTCCTAAACCGTAATTATTATCAAATAAACCTGCAAAGAAATTAAAAATCCAAGCAAATCCTCTTATTAAAAAGAATGAATTTTCCGTAATCGGATCTTCTGTATTTCCTTTACAGCCCGTCAGAAATAATAATACAAAGATTGCTAGTGCCGCAATTATCAGAATTCTTTTATTCTTCATGTTTTTCTCTCCTCAATATTCCACTTTTTATTAATAAATAATTAATATTCTCTTCAATCTTGTCAAAAGGCAATTCTTTAGAAGTGGGTTTTATCGCCACTAAGAAGTCATTTTTGGCGTAATAAATCATTCTAGCTGCCAATATTGCCCTGATTTGTCTTTTGATTTTGTTTCGTTCAACAGCTATACCATATTTCTTTGACACTGATACGCAGTACCTAAAGTGGTCATGTTTATTCGCTGCATAATAAATGACAAAATATTTATTACCAACCGATTTCTTTTTTTTGACAAGTTCCTCGATTTCCGTGTTCTTTTTAATCCGGTAAATCTTTTTCATGCTTTACACCGCCTAAAAACAAAACCACCCGCTTAAAATATAAAGTCGGGTGGTCAGGTATTTTTATATTTAGACTGTTAACTCGTGACGGCCTCTTAAACGGCGTCTAGCTAAAACGTTACGTCCATTCTTAGTTTTCATACGGACACGGAAACCGTGAGTAGTTTGTCGTTTGCGTTTATTAGGCTGATATGTTCTTTTCACAATAAGCCACCTTTCTTAATGAAATTCTCTAAAGATTATACCTTAGTTAATAGAAGATGTCAACACTTAATTAATATTTTCTTAATAAAATCTGCATTAAAAGAACATTAAGAAAAATTAATATTAACATTTTTTCTTTTGTTCCATTTTCTCCAGATTATTATTGTATCCTTAAATTTAATTAATATTTTCTTTTTTTGTGGATAACTTATAAACATTATATAAACAATGTGGATAAGTTAATAACTTTATTTTTCTTTCACCTAAAGCATTAAAATATATATTTATCCACTTTTTTAAGTTTTTAATTAATAATGATCCGTAACTTTTCCACATTAATCCACAATGATTTTCATTGCTTATTTTTTTGCCTTTCCTACCGTATTTTTACTAATAAGTATTGTGGGAAAAAAAATTATTTTTATTTTGTCCACAATACTTATTCTAGGAAGGTAAAAATTTTTCAGCTAAATGTGGATAACTTTTAGATTAATTTATTTAAGTTTTTAGTTAAATTATCGTTATAATAGCTTGTATTTTACATTTTACGACAAAAAATCTGGTATAATATTTTGCAGGGTTCAAGAATTATCCACAAAAAGTGTGGAAAACTTATTGTTTACATTATTTTTTTGTATGTTATCATGTTTATACGTTATGTCAGGAGTTTAATTATGGAAATTTATCAAGATTTATGGAATAGTGTTAAAAATGATCTCGAAGAGACTTTTGATGAGAACACATTCAATGAAGTATTTAGTAATATCAACAATGTACACAAATTTTATAACAGTTATATTTACTTGATTGTGGAAAATGAATTCATTAAAACAAGAATCAATCGTTTATATGTTAATAAAATTAATGAACTTTTAATTAAATATACTTCAAATGTAGTAAAATTTAAGTTTGTTGTTAAAGAAGAATTGATCGATGATCCAAAAAATCTGACAGCACCAGAAAAAAACTTAGAAAATAAATATCGTCTTGGAAATTTAAACGCAACTTATAATTTTAATAATTTTGTTGTAGGTAAAAGCAATAATTTTGCCTTTAAAATGGCAATGAAAGTAGCTGATCAACCTGGTTTAACCGCAAATCCATTTTATATCTTTGGTGATGTTGGTTTAGGTAAAACCCATTTAATGCAAGCAATTGGAAATTATATCCTTGATCAGAAAATCGATACAAAAATCCTTTATATTAAAGCTGATAGCTTTATAGAAGATTATACTAGTCTTTTAAAGAAAGAAAGAATGGAAGATTTTAACGAAAAATATCGTGATTTAGATGTTTTATTAATCGATGATATTCAAATGTTAGGTGATGCTAAAAAGACGCAGATGGAGTTTTTTAAGCTATTTGATATTCTTTGTCAGGCAAATAAACAAATCGTTATTACATCTGATAAACCAGCTCAGGATCTAACTAATATTATGTCACGTCTTACTTCTCGTTTTTCTGCAGGTTTGATTGCGGATATTCAAGCTCCTGATATCAATCATAGAATTCAGATTCTAGAAAAAAAGCTACTTCAGGAAGCTCCAAATGATAATACATTTCCAAAAGAAGTTATTGAATTCATCGCAACAACCTTCCAAACTAATATCAGAGAGTTAGAAGGAGCTTTGAAAAGAGTTTTATTTTTTTGTGTGGCTTATGAAAAGGATATTACAATTGAAAACGCCCAAGAAGCACTTGATGCTTTATTAAAAACAAGAAAAGAATCCGATAAACTTAATGAAAATAATTACGATAAAGTTCAGAGTATTGTCGCAGCTTCTTATGGTATTACAACTAGTGATTTAATTGGAAAATCAAGACTGGCTAAGTTTACTTTACCGCGTCATATTGCTATGTATTTATTAAAAGATATTTATAATCTTCCTTATAAAAAAATTGGCTTACTTTTTAATGGTCGTGATCATTCTACAGTACTTGCGGCCTGTGAAAAAATAGATAATGATTTGAAAAATGATGATTCTTTAAAACAACAGATAGCTTTAGTGCGTAAAAAATTGGCAATCTAGTTATTAATTGTTGATAAAATCTTTATTTTGGGATAAAAATGTGGTAAAATATTCAATGTAGATACAACATATTTAGTGCTTTTAGAAAAGTTTTCCACAATATTTTTACCTATAATAATAACAATATAATATTTAAATAAAATAAAAGGAGAAAAATAATGATTTTTTCAATCGAGAAAGATATCTTATCAGATTACCTGACAATTATTCAAAAAGGTCTTCCAGTTAAGAATACAATGCCAATTTTAATGGGAATAAAACTTGAAGTATTAACTGATAAAATTGTTTTAACTTCTAATAATTCCGATATAGCTGTTAAAGCAATTATAAATAAAGAAAAAGTAGTTGATATTAAAGAAACAGGAGCTGTAGTTATTCCTGGATCATTCTTTATTGAAATTGTTCGTAAAATTACTTCACGTGTGATTGAAGTTGCTTTATTTGAAGATACCATTTTAACAATTAAAGCTGATCGATCGGAATTTAAATTAAGAGTAATGGAAGTACTTGATTATCCGCGTGTTGACTTTGTAGACCAAAATAAGGCTATAGAGCTTGATGTTAAGACAATTAAGGCAATTCATCGGGAAACAGCCTTTGCGGCTGCTCTAAACGAAAAAAGACCGATTATAACAGGTATTAACTTACGATCTGATGGAAACAATTTAATTTGTACCGCAACTGATAGTTTTCGATTAGCTCAAAAGACTTTAGCTTTAAATGAAAGTGTAGAACCTTTTAATATAACCGTACCTTCTAAAAGTTTTGCCCTTTTGGCTGCTTCACTTGATTCATTTGGCGAAAACATCTCAATTTTTACATCAATAAATAAAATTTTATTTAAAATTGATGAGATTTATTTTCAATCAAGATTATTAGATGGAGCATTTCCTGATATTACTCGTTTAATTCCTAGTGAGTTTCCAATAATCGTTAAATTTAATAAAGAAGAACTAATTGCTGCATTAGATCGTGTCAGTTTATTTGCGTCTAAAGAGAAAGATATGAATCAAAATGTCATTAAATTTCATTTACGGATTGATCATGTTGTTGAAATTACATCAACAAATAATGAAATTGGTGATGCATTAGAAGAAGTAATTCCTTGTGATACAGTATATGGTCCGGTTATAAAAATTGCTTTCAGTTCTAAATATTTAGTTGATTCTTTAAAAAGTTTCAATTCTTCGGAAGTTAGTTTAAATTTTACTGGCGAGATTAAACCATTTATAATAAAAGCAGAACATGATCAATCATTAATAAATTTAATTTTACCAGTAAAAATTGATCAATAATTTTTAGAAAATAAAACAGGACAATCATCCGGTTTTTATTTTTGAAAATAAATAAGAGATAGAAGGAGAAAATAAGTGAAAGAATTAATTGTAGTAAATAATCTCACAAAGAAATTCAATCTTTCCCGTAAGCAACAAAAAATCGGGAGAACAAAAGAAAAAGTAAAAACAGCTGTAGATGATTTATCATTTACATGTTATGAAGGGGAAATTTTTGGTTTATTAGGACCAAATGGAGCTGGAAAAACAACAACATTAAGAATTATGTCAACTTTAATAAAACCTAATAGCGGTGATTGTATTGTTAATGGAAAAAGTGCCGTTAAAACACCTGCAGAAGTTCGCCAGCAAATTGGCTTTTTGACAAGTGAACTTAAACTAGAAGATTTCTTTACACCGAATTATTTATTTGATTTCTTCGCAAAGATGTTTGGAATTGAACCAGAACAAGCAGAAAAACGGAAAAAAGAACTTTTTGAAAGATTTGGCATCGATAAATTTGCGGAAGTTAAGGTTGCGGAATTATCGACTGGAATGAAACAAAAATCATCATTAGCAATCTCTTTGATTCATGATCCAAAGATTATTATCTTTGATGAACCAACTAATGGTCTTGATGTCTTAACTGCCAAGGTTGTTACAGACTACTTATTAGAACTTAAACAACAAGGCAAAACAATTATTGTATCAACTCATATCTTCAGTCTTATTGAAAAAATTTGTGATCGTGTCGGAATCATTATCGACGGAAGAATGACACTTTGTGATACATTAGAAAACATTTGTGCTGAAAATGATCTGGAAACAGTCTTTTTCGATATTTTTCAGAAAGTACGTGGTGAAGAATAATGAAACATATTTTAGCAATTTTTAAAAAAGAATTGGATCGTGTTTTTAAAGATAAAAGAATGATTTTATCAGTTTTAGTATTACCAGGTTTAATGATTTTTGCGATTTATGCAGTAATGGGTACCGTAATGGAAAATCAGTTAAGTACCTCAGAAGATTATGTCGCAAATATTGTTATTGTCAATAATCCAGCAAGATTTGCTTTGTTAATAGATGATGAAGATATTAATCTAACAACTTATGACAGAAATCTTACTGATGAAGAAATGACTTCTTATCGATATAAGCTTACTAATCAAGATATTGATTTATTAATTATCTTCGATGAAAATTTTGCAAGTAATATTGTAGGACCAGCAACACCGACTAATGTAGCTATGTTCTTTAATCCGTTAAATAATGAATCTGTTAGTGCTTTTAATACTTTTCATACGCATTTAATAATCTTACAGCACCAACAAAATATGATAAACTTTCCTGATTATGAAGAAGCATTCACGATTAATAATCCAATATATGGTGACTACCGAGTATTTGATGAAGACAGAGCTGTTGGTTTAATGTATGCGATGATGTTGCCATTTTTAATTGTTATGTTCTTATTTGCCGGCGCAATGGGGATTGGACCAGAATCAATTGCTGGTGAAAAAGAGCGCGGTTCAATGGCTACTTTATTAGTAACTCCAGCTAAAAGAAGTGAACTTGTTCTTGGTAAAGTTTTCGGATTAAGTTTTTTAGCTTTTCTAAGCGCAGTCAGTAGCTTTATAGGGATTATGGCTTCGCTACCGCGTTTAATGGGCGGTGCTGATACACCAAATATTTATGGAGTTGGCGATTTTGCCTTGATTTTCTTAATGTTAGTAGTTGCGGTATTTGTAATTGTAGCACTAATATCGATTGTTTCTACATACGCAAAAAGTGTTAAAGAAGCTTCTATGTTAGTAATGCCACTTTATTTTTTAGTTATGTTAATCGGTATTACTTCGATGTTTTCTAGTGGAGCACAAAGTCAGCCCCTATTATATTTAATTCCTTTATATAATACAGTTCAAGCTTTAATTAGTATCTTCTTGCTTGAGGTAAATTCAATTAATATTTTACTGACAGTAATCAGTAACGTTGTTGCGACAGTTATTTTAGTATTTTTATTATCTAAAATGTTCAATAACGAGAAAATTATGTTTGCAAAATAATCTTAAAAATGAAATACGAGTTTGTTGCGGCTAAATCGATTATTCAAAATGGAAATTCGGTAAATCTTTATTGGGGTTGTACACATAATTGTATCTACTGTGATTCAAGAAGCGAATGTTATAACAAACCTAATTTTGAAACTATTAAAGTTAAAAAAGACTGTATTAAAATTTTTACGGAAGAGATTTACCGCAAGAAACAGTGGTGCTTGATTTCTACAGGCGCTATGTGTGATCCATACATTCCGCTTGAAGAGGAAGTTAAACTTACAAAGGATATGTTGGAAATAATTTTAAAACGCAAATTTGGTGTTGGTTTACTTACAAAGAGTGATTTAATTTTAAGAGATTTAGAATTGATAAAAGCCATTAATAAGGAAAGTAAAGCTGTTGTTCAGATGACAATAATAACAACTGATGATAAGCTTTGTTCATTACTTGAGCCTAATGTTTGTCTATCCTCTAGACGCTTTGAAGTCTTGAAGACCTTTGCGGATGCTGGTGTTCCTACTGGCATTTGGTTAGCTCCGGTCTTGCCATTTATTTGTGATAATCCAGAAAATATCAGAGATATTGTTTTTAAAGCCCATCAAGCCAATGTTAAGTTTATTCTATGTTTTGGTATCGGAACATCTAAGCGTAAAGGCAGCGAAGAATATTTTTATGCTTGTTTAGATAAAAGTTTTCCAGGATTAAAAGAAAAGTATATAAGGACCTATGGTTCACAATATATTTGTTCTAGTCCCCGGGAAAAAGAACTTTACAAAGTACTTGCGTTTGAATGTCAAAAATATGGTATTTTATATAAAGGCCAAGATATTAAAAATCTTTTCAGAAGAAAAAAACAGTTTAAGCAATTAAGTATTTTTGATTAAAAGGCATAATTTTTGCTTGTTTATAATATAATTAAGATATAACAATAATGAAACAATTTCCATCTAAGGAAAATTTGAGGTGTTTTACTTTGAAACAAAATATTAAGTATTTTATAAAATTTACTCTAGCAATAACAGGAATACTCTTATTATCTGGTTGTGTAGGGGAATATGATAATATTATTGAATATTTTCGTGCTGCTTGGCGCTGGTGGAATGTTTTGTTTGTGATTTTAGTTGTTATATTATTTTTGTTTTTAATTCTTTTAGTTCGCGCAATGATTCGTTATAAACCAAAAGAATAATAATTTTAAAGCTAAGCAGTACAGATGAATTTAACATCTGTACTGCTTAGTTTTTTTGTTGCATAGGAAAGTGCATTTTCAAAATAGCGCTCATCTAAAACGAAAAAACCTGTTCTGACAGGCTATAAATAAATAACAAAACAAACTACTTTTTCTTAGCGTTATATATTTCAAGCGGAAC
>Ga0123352_10000911_pt1 | contig 37679 bp, 41 predicted proteins | sample TergutLab28metaG_FD_89700 | JGI IMG/M metagenome (GOLD analysis project Ga0123352, IMG submission 89700) | Labiotermes labralis P1 segment gut microbial communities from Petit-Saut dam, French Guiana - Lab288 P1 | ecosystem: Host-associated > Arthropoda: Insects > Digestive system > Gut ... | reverse complement strand
TCTCCATTTTGCAATTTCCCCATGATGCCCCGAAAGAAGTATTTCCGGTACTTTGCGTCCCAAAAATTCTGTCGGTCTTGTGTATTGCGGATACTCCAAAAGCCCATCAGAAAAGCTCTCATGGGCTAGAGATTCTGGTTTTATAACATCTTGAACAAGACGTGCAACGGCATCTATAACCACCATGGCGGCTAACTCCCCGCCTGTCAGCACGTAGTCGCCAATGGAAATTTCGTCGGTTACAATTTCATCAATAATACGTTGGTCTATGCCCTCATAGTGACCACAAAGCAGTATCAAATCTGTTTCTTGCGACAGCTCTTGTGCCAAGGCTTGATTAAAAACCTTGCCGCTTGGAGTGAGGTAAACAACACGTGATTTTGGCAAATTAAGACTTTGCCAAGCGTCATAAATAGGTTCTGGACGTATAATCATCCCTGCGCCGCCGCCGTAAGGATAGTCGTCTGTTTGACGGCGGGAATTTATTGCAAAATCACGTATATATACTGTATTTATGCTAATTTTTTCATCATCTATCGCACGTTTTATCATAGAGTGTTTGACTCCGTCAAAAGCCTCGGGAAATAAGGTGAGAACATGAAAATTCATTATATCAGCCCCTCTAAAAGTGCGACAACCATCTTTTTACCCGCCACGTCCACATCTATGATGCATTTGCCAATGGCTGGTATCAATATTTCTTTTCCGTTAGGCTGTTTTACAACATAAACATCATTTGCGCCTGTCAACATCACATTTGTTAAAGTACCTAAATGTTCTCCCTCTTGGGTGGCAACGCTTATGCCTATAAGGTCAGGAATGTAGTACTCATCATCACCTAGGGGTACGGCATTTTCACGCTCAATAATAATAGTTCCACCACGTAATTTGTGGGCATCTTCAACATTATCTATGCCAGCAAGTTTTAGCATTACCAAATTTCGATGATAGCGAACCTTTTCAATTATCCACGTTTTGCGTGTGCCATCGTCAAAAATTACGGCGATTTCCGTCAATCGGTCATATCGCCGTAATTCATCGGTGGTGGGATAAACACGAATTTCGCCTTTAACGCCCACGGTATTTACAATTTTACCAATCTCAAAATAATCCATAATTTCTTACTCCTGCGGAAGAATGTCCACAGAGAAAAATGCATTATTATGAATAGCGGCGGCGCGCATTACCACACGAATGGCTTTTGCAATGCGCCCTTGCTTGCCAATAACTTTACCCATGTCTTCTTGGGCAACACGAAGCTCCAATACAATACCTTTTTGTGCTTGCTTTTCGGTTACAGTAACAGCATCGGGGTCATCCACAAGTCTTTTTGCGATAATTTCAAGCAATTCTTTCATTTTTACAACACTCCGTTATTCTTAAAAAGTCTGCGTACAGTATCTGTTGGTTGAGCACCATTGCCCATCCATTTTTTCGCAGCTTCTGTGTCTACATTGAATACGATTGGGTCTTTTGTTGGGTCGTAAATACCAATATCTTCGATAGTTTTGCCATCACGTGCCGTGCGGGCATCTGCCACAACAATACGATAGAAAGGCTTTTTCTTTGCACCCATTCTTTTTAAACGAATTTTTACCATTTCTTACTTCCTCCATTTGTTTGAAAAATTTATTAGAAAGGAAACCCGCCGCCCATTGGCATTTTGCCACGGCGTTTTCCTGACTTGCCCATATTGGTAAACTGTGCCATCATTTTTTTCATTTCTTCAAATTGCTTTAACATTCTATTGACCTCTTGCACATCCCGTCCGCTACCAGCCGCTATACGCTTGCGCCGTGAGCCGTTTAGCAATGCGGGATTTGCCCGCTCTTTTGGTGTCATGGATTTCACAATAGCTTCCACATGCCCAAGAGCTTTTTCATTGATGTCTTCTGCATTTATTTTCATTTTGCCCATGCCCGGCATCATGCCAAGCAAGTTTTGCAAAGGCCCCATTTTCTTAACTTGCTGCATTTGCTCCAAAAAATCATTGAGGTCAAATTCGTTTTTGCGGATTTTTCGCTCAAGTTCGGCTGCTTGCTCTGCGTCAAAGGCTTCTTGAGCTTTGTCTATAAGCGACAAAACATCACCCATGCCAAGAATACGACTTGCCATGCGGTCGGGGTGGAAGGGTTCAAGGTTCTCAACTTTTTCGCCCATTCCGACGTATTTTATCGGCTTGCCTGTAACTTTACGGACTGACAAAGCAGCACCGCCACGGGTGTCACCATCTAATTTTGTGATAATAACCCCATCTATACCGATTTTTTCGCTAAAACTCTCTGCTACATTTACCGCATCTTGCCCAGTCATGGCATCCACTACAAGCAAAATTTCTTGCGGCCGAATTGCCGTACGGATGTCTGCAAGTTCACCCATAAGCTCTTCGTCAATATGCAACCTGCCTGCGGTGTCCACAACAACAATGTCCATGCCCATATGACGAGCATGTTCAATGGCTTCGGTTGCAGTAGCAACAGGGTTTTGCCCGCCACGCTCAAATACAGGAATGTCCATATTATCACCAAGAGTTTGCAACTGCTTTATCGCCGCAGGGCGGTAAATATCGCAGGCAACCAAAAGGGGTTTTTTGCCTTGTTTTCGCATTTGGGCGGCAATTTTTGCTGATGTAGTGGTCTTTCCTGAGCCTTGCAAGCCTACCATCATATATACCGTTGGCGGTTGGTTTGCAAAAGTTAGCTTGCTTTGAGTGCTACCCATCAATTCAACAAGCTCTTCGTTTACAATTTTGATAACCGCTTGCCCGGGGTTTAAGCCTTTTAAAACGGTGTCGCCCACAGCCTTTTCAGTAACATTTGCAACAAATTCTTTTACAATCTTAAAGTTTACATCGGCTTCTAAAAGAGCAAGACGAACCTCACGCATGGCTTCTTTGACATCTTTTTCGCTCAAAACGCCTTTGCTTTTCAAGCCCTTAAACACATTTTGCAATTTTTGCCCCAGACTTTCAAATGCCATACTACACCTCCATCAAATCCTTTAAAATCAGCTTCGCCTGCTCTATGTCATTTTGCTCCAATAAAGCGTATGCCGACACCAACTGCTTTTGTAGCGAAAAATGCTTTGATAGCAAGCATAGTACTTTATCAAAATCTTCCATAGACTTTTGCGCCTGCTTCAACGCATCATTTGCCCCTTGACGAGAAATGCCGCATCGTTCACCAATTTCCGCCAATGACATATCTTCACAAAAATGCAAATTGTAAATTTCACGTTGGCGATTGGTTAGTAATTCGCCGTAAAAATCGTATAAATAGGCATTACGAAGGCGTTCGTCCATCTAGGGTTCTCCTGTCAAGGTTTATGACTTTACACACTATACACCACAATACTTCGCTTGTCAAGCGTTTTTTTACGTTAAAATAATATTTTTTTCGCTTTTGGGAATGACCTCCGCTACAACGGCGGCAATTATTCCCTTTTGCGCAAGGTCTTTTACTAGCTGCTTTGCGTCATTTTTGCTCATACTCAAAAGTAGCCCACCCGATGTTTGCGGGTCTAGCATTAATTCCTGCAGAGCTACGTCAACATTGCCATAATCAATTTTTTCGCCAAGGGAAGTTCTGTTTTTCTTGCCTCCGCCCGTTACTTTTCCAGATGTTGTAAGTTCCAACGCACCATTAACAAGCGGAATACTTGCGGCATCAACCACAATACTATTTCCGCAAACCATTTCGTTAAGATGCCCTAAAAACCCAAAACCAGTAACGTCTGTGGCAGCACTTATTTTATATTTACGAGCAATATCCATGGTTATTGTATTTAAATATGTCATGTGCTTTACCGCTTCGTCAAAAGTGGCTTTGGAAGCATTGCCAGCCGCATATTGCGCCGCAACAATACCTACACCAAGGGGCTTTGTAAGCACCACAACATCCCCCATCTCACAGCGGTTGTTGTACAAAATGTCATTTGGATGCACAACACCCATAACAGAAAGCCCGTATTTTACCGTGTCATCCGCTATCGAATGCCCGCCGGCAAGTACCGCCCCTGCTTCCTGCACCTTTTGCGCACCTCCAGCAAGCATAGCTTCAAGGTATGCTGGGTCGCCGTCATTTGGAAACGCCAAAATATTTAATGCAAGGGTTGGCACACCCCCCATTGCAGCAACGTCTGACAATGCATTTGCGGCGGCTATTTGTCCAAATGTATAAGGGTCGTCACACAATGGAGGAAAAAAATCGAGGGTTTGTATAATCGCCAAGTCATCCCGGAGCTTATATACAGCACCATCATCATTAGTATCAAAGCCAACTAAAAGATTTTCATTTGACATTGTTGGGATTTTTGAAATAATTGAGGTCAGCAAACTAGCTGAAATTTTTGAACCTCAGCCGCCACCTTGGATTTTTTTAACAATTTCGCTCATTTTCTGCCTCCTTATAGTAGACAATGGCGCATAACCATCCGCTTCCAGCACTTTTGAACGCAAATTGAGGGTTTTTGACGTTCAAAAGTACTCCAAGCGGGGTTATGCATCATTGCCAGTTATCTTTACAAAATTAGGACACCAAAGGTGGTGTCCCATAAAATATATTAGGCATTTCGCCACTATTTTTGGCGGGAATGTGTGGGAATCGAACCCACCCATGCGCTCATCACGCAAACACAGGTTTTGAAGACCAGGAGGCACACCAGCACCCATTCACTCCCAAAATTTATAGTCTTTATTATACAACAGTTTCAAAACAAAAGCAAGCATATTTTTTGTTTGGGAATAGGCAATCGCACTGACTAAAGTTTACGGCAACGGATTTCTTGTAGGGGCGGCATTTTGCCGCCTGTAACACTTTCGCCTTGAAGCCGAATTCGGCAAAGCGTTAGCTCCAACAGGCGGCAAAATGCCGCCCCTACGATTTTATCAATGCGAATTGTCCACATCTTTTTGCTTTATCCATTTATCTCAAGGCATCACTAAATCTCTCAATTCTACCCAAAATCCTTTCAGCATCCGCACCTTCTGCCACTGTGGGTCTAAAATCGTTATGGGTTCGCACACTCGACATAAAAACAGGAATAATATTGGTTTTGTTGTCTATTTGTAAAATCCCATCCACAAATGTAAATGTTTGTTGAAAAATCATTGCATCTTGGTCAATGGGATTAGCATTGCCGCCAAAAGAAAAATCAGCTAACGAATACACAATATTCCAGCCATTATAGTTTTCTATTCCCTGCAATACATGAGGATGCGAGCCCAAAACCAAATGCGCACCGCTATCAATAGTAAACCTTCCAATGCTAATTTGATAGCCCTCGGGGAAATTAGAGCTTTCCACGCCCCAATGATGATAGGCGATTATCAAATCCGCCCCTCTGTCTTTTAAGTCTTGTATTGCACTATAAATCAAATCACGGTTATGTTGGTTATCCCACCATATCCTAAAACCAAACAACCCTACATTTATACCATTCACCTCAATTATGGTGTTAAATTCGCTTCCAAAATAGCTAATACCCTCAACATCAAGCGCACGCCTTGTATCACGAATACCCGCTTCAAAAAAGTCTATTGTATGGTTATTTGCTATTGTTACCGCATCAATATTTCCATATGTTAAAATTCGCGCAAAATGCGGCGGGGCACGAAAAACGAATTCTTTGTCAATGTAAGGATATGTAATATCCGTCAACGCACCTTCTAAATTTACTATTGACAAATCAGACTGATAAAATATATCCCTAACATTATAGAAAAAATGTTCCATCCCGTTATTTCGGTAATATCTCATAAAGGCGTGGTATCCATTCCACCTTGCATCTCCGCCAAGGGTTACATCACCAGCCGCAGATATTGTTATAGAAACAATATCTGGTTGCGGCACGGGTTCTTCAATATACAGATTGTTACTGAGCACAAATGTAACAATATACCAAAATCTAATTAATAATTCAAATTGCATAATATCTCCCCCTTATCTAAATAATTTTTCTTTGTTGATAATTACACCAAAAATCGCGCCGCATATTCCGCCAACTATATGGGTTATGCGGGAAACTTGGTCTTCTATAGTCATACTACCGACAAATTCCCGCCCAATAAAAATAATAATAACTAAAATTAAAGTCAGCGGGATTTTGCCACGCTGCATATTGGCAAAGCCAGCCAATATCATAAACATAAAGACCACGCCCGACGCACCCAAAAGAGCTGTATCAAAGAATATAATTTGCACCAAACCCGTTATTAAAGCTGTAAAAGTAATAAGCAAAAGAATTTTTTTTGCACCATAACGCTCCTCAAGCATTGGTCCCACTAATAATATGATGAGAAAGTTGCCAAAAAAATGCTCAAAGTTGGCATGACCCAGCACATGCCCAAAAATGCGCACATATGCCAAAGGGTCTGTAAAACTGCTACGATATACTGAAAAAGCAGCCCATGTTGTAGAGTGGTCAGTCCATTGTCCCAAAAGAAGGACTAAAAGTGAAACTGAACTAAATGTAAGTACCGCTGGTGAATTATATTGAATAAAAAAACCTTTCATGCGCTACCTCACTTCGTCAAGCCGCATTTTCGCAATTTCTGCCGCTATTTTTGAACTATCAATACCAACAAATTTTCTTCCGTTTCTTTTTGCCGCAACAAGGGTTGTGCCGCTTCCTGCAAAGGCATCAAGCACCCATGAGTTTGGTGCAGATGATTGCCGCACAATCAAATCCAGCATGTTGTAATTTTTTTGGGTGGGATATTTTGGGTATTGCGGGTCTTTAAAATCCAGCCAAATATCTTGAATTTTCTTGCCTTTGTGTTCGTCGGCAAATTTTTTAAGTCGTGGGTTGCCGTTTTTTGACCACTCAATTAAACCAGCTTCGTCTAGCCTGTCAAGCTCAGCTGGGGCTGTTCTCCAATGCCTTCCTGCTGGCGGCATAGTCCCTCGCCACATCCCGCCTGTTACGCCATTTACCGTTTCACCCGGGGCATGAAGAGGTACAGTATTGTATTTCCGCCCGTTTGCATCTATTTTTGGATACTTTTTCGCAATATCCGCTTCATTGTGTGCTACGGTTATATCGTTCCAAATATGCTTCCCGGCACTTTTTGCGTAAAAAAATATCACATCTTTTTCGTTGCCATACGCCTTTCGGGCAAAATTTTTGGGATTGGACTTTTTGCGAGTTATTTCCGATAAAAAATTATTCTCTCCAAAAACCTCATCCATCAAAATTTTGACATAATGCCCGATTTTTGTATCAATATGCAAATAAATCGAGCCTTGTTCGCTCATTAGCTCTCGTATCAAAACCAGACGCTGGCGAATAAATTCCAAAAATTCAACTTTGGAAAATTTGTCGCAATAAGCTACATCACCGTTTTTTGTACGGCTAATGGTGCTTGTTCGTTCACAAACTGTAAACACATTGTTGGTGGAAAACGGCGGGTCAATATACACAAGGTCAAATTTGCCTTCAAAACCATTTTTAAGCAATTCCTGCATAACCTCAACATTGTCGCCAAGGATGTATTGCCCGCCACTATTAAAAATGTCGTCGTATTTATAAGGCATATTCATCCCCTCAACTTTCATTTTAACACGAAAAAACCGTGCTGTCAACACGGTTAAGCATTTCGCATTATTTCGGCAACAATATCTATATTATCGTCATCAGCAAGTTTATTGGGTTGCTCGTGATTGCAAGTGCTGCATCGGTGAATTATCTGCCATCCTTTTTTGCTGTGAGAAATTACAGAAATAGGGTGCATTGCACCGCCGCAATTACTAGCACGGTCGCCAGGGGTAATGTCCACGTGCAAAGAACGTAAACAAAAGGGACAATGATTGCGTATTGTCCCTTTTTTAATGGCGGTAACAAAACCACCGCAATTTATACATTTAAAATCTTGGTTTTCCGTCTTTCTCCCCATTGCGCGTGGTAATTATTCAGAAGGCTGGATAATGCCCAACATCTCGTCAAAACCTGCCATGACAGCATTAAAGGTTTGTTGAGAAATTTCAGGCAACTGTCCGCCCCAAGCAGCTTCAGCAGCGGCAAAGCCAGCCAAAAAAGCATTGCGCATTATCTCAATGCGCCCCTCATCTTCGCCTGCAAAAGCACGGGCAAAGCTCAAAATACGTTCGCTGGTCTGCGCCACACCAAAATAGCCATCCTCAGCAATGTCTGCTTGAGCCTGCGCACGGGTCGCTTCGTCAATTTGTATCATAGTTTCGCCATTAATGACAATATTAGCAGCATTAGATTGTTGATTTAACAACCTTTCAATCATCTCACGGAAAGATTGCACTTGACGGTTATGCTGTTCCATAATGGCATTAAGGTCTGAAGTATTGACCTGCGACGCTGGGCGGGAACCCGTTAAAGACAAAATGTCCTGCGGAATTGGTTGATTACCGATGAGCCCTGTGTTTGTTGCTTCATTTGCTGATGCTGTAACAGGGGTTACGGGTTGGCTTGCAGCATTTTGCGCATTTAATAAATTTAAACTTGTGTTAACATCCATGTCATTTTCCTCCTAAAAAGTCATTTATTATATATCGGCAATAACTTATCAAAACTTAACAAGCTCTTTATTCCGTTTTAATTGCAGCAAGAGCCGAAATGCGGGTCGCACGATGAGCCGGCAAAAAGCCCGATACAAGCCCGATTACAATGGAAAAAGCAAATGCCAAGCCATATAACCATATTGGTACAAAACTAACCAAACTGCCCACTTGAACAGGCATCCATTGAGGCATTTCAAAAAATGCAAAGTTCGCCATATTGTTAAGGAAATAAGAAATTAGCCAAGCCAAGCCCAAGCCAAACGCACCACCCAAAGCTCCTATGAAAGCCGCTTCTATTAAAAACAAGCGGCGAATATCCCCAACACTTGCCCCAATGCACTTCATAACACCAATTTCTTTTGTGCGCTCGTAAATGGACATAACCATTGTGTTGGCAATTCCAATGGCAGAAACAAGCAATACTATAACGCCGATAACAGCCAGCAGGGTTTGCAAGGTTTCTGTGGTTTCACGCTGACTATTTACCCACGTTGCTTCATTGCTTATATTTTGTTCATTGATGCCCAAAGCAATTATGTCGTCAATAACACGCTGGATATTTTGCGGGCTGTCTGCCAAAGCACTTATGCGCCAATACCCTTCATCATTAATCCTTACTATATTGCCGCTTTCATCCATAAAGATGCCGCCGCTCATTCCTCCGCCGCCTTGCTGCTGTTCCCAACGCTCTCTGTCTTCAATGATGCGTTGCACCTGCTCCATGGGCATGAAAGCATTTTGCATACTTCGCCAATCGTCACTGGGTAGCAAAATCCCTCTGCCTTCCGCAATATAAGGTCTAATTGCAGCACTATCTTGCCCCATTGGCGACCCGCCCGGCGGTCTTGGCTGACCAAGTTCATGGCGATACGAAATTTGCAAAGGTACGTTTAAAGGGTCGATTGTCATTGGCGGTGGAGTTATGCCCCTCATTTGCATTTCCCACCAATCCATTTGCGGACGGCGGCTGTCTGCGAACTGCTGCACTACCTGCGAGCCAAAAACAATCTGCCAATCGTCGCTGTCATCCAAACCTTGTCCCTCTAAAACTTGAAAGCCGAAGGCTTCCATAGCTTCAGGAGTAATGCCTATAACCCGTACCCAGCGAGCAATATAAGGACCAGCCATTACGTTTATGTTTGTTTCCACTTCTGGAAGCGCGATTACAATGCCTGGTATTGCAGCAATTTGCGCCACAACATTGTCATCCAAAACGGCAATTTCACCAGGTTCGGGCTGCCACGGACGCCAAATTTCAATACGCAAAGCCCTATGCCCCATGGCGGCAATTTGTTCATCAAAGTTCATATTAACGGCAATACCCAATGACATCATTATAATTATAGAAGTTGCCCCAATAACCACACCCATAACGGTTAGAAATGTGCGCAGCTTACGCTTAAGCATGTTGCGCATTGCCATTGCAATTAAATCAATAATTTTCATTCATTCTCACATCCCCCTATGGACAGCTTCTTACGCCAAAACCGCTGTTCGCCAGTATTATTAAACATCAAAATCATCAAAATCTTCTTTTTTTGCACGTTTTTTACGAATAACGATTATTGCTGCAATGCCGACAGCAAGCACGACACCGCCGCCTATTAAAATCCATAATAAGGTATTATTAGAACCATCCTCTTCCTCACCCCATGGACCTCCATCACCAGGGAAGCCGCCATCTGGTGGCCAGCGGTCATCTCCGCCGCCTTCCCAGTCGCCTCCTCCAAAACCGCCCGTAACATAAAGATGAAATTCACGTATGATGGTGTGTTCTTGAGCCATAACGTCCTCAAATGTAGTTATCATATACAATGTTTGCTGTCCAGGCATAATAGGGGTTATGCTACCCCAAAATTGCCCGCCATGACCAGGTTGAACATTACCAAATCTTTCGTCAGCTTGAGATGTGTCAAAGCCGTCACCTTCAAAATGTACTCTGAGGTTAAACACAGTAGAGCGTCCGCTGTTATGAACGTTAAAAGATGTCGTCATCGGACTTCCAACACTTGGCATCATAAAACTTGGGTCGCCCAACTCCACACGGCTTTCTTGACGTACATTTATGCCAATATTTTCTCTTGCTGTAATTTCATTGCCTTCTTCGTCTTCATAAACAAAGTGTACAACAATGGTATGATTCATGGGTGCGGCATCAGGAATGGCAAAAAGTCGTATGTGATGCTGCGCCGTAGCACGAGGCGAAATGCTATCAATAAAGAAAGTATTAGAAGCATTTACAGGAGTGAAAACCGCACTTGGGGTGGTTTGACCGCCAGGAGCTGTCGCTGTTCCAATAACTTCCAAAGTTACACGCATATTCGATATTGTGCGAGCTGAATGGGTGTTTTGAAGCGTTAAATACAAATCAAATTCAGTATTAGCCATTACCATAAGCGGGTCTACCGTGTAATCACTAATAATAACTCGAGGAACAGACTGGTTGCCTCCATCTACGCCACGAACCGATATTCCGCTGTATTGCTCAAAGGTCTGCGTTGCTTGACCATCGTTGTAAGAAACAGTAAAGCCCACATTATGAAAACGGTTTGTAGCGGTCGCTGTCGGAGCAAAAGCAAATTCAAATGCACGGCTTTGCCCAGGTTCTAAACTTGGAATTGTTTGTATGCTTGCAAGGCGGGAAACCAAGCCAGTTTCAGGCGTAGCAGTAATACGTACATTGCGGGCAATCGTTTCACCTAAATTTGTAACTATAAGGGTTATTGCCGCTTCCTGTCCGCTGGAAAATTGTGCCGTCGGTGCAATAATGCTCGTTATTTGCAAATCAGCTCTTGCACCTTCTGCTTCTGGCGTAGTTACAGCCATGCCGCTAAACTGTTCAAAAGTTTGATTTTGTCCGCCGTCATGATAAGCGACAGTGAAACCTATATTATGAAAACGGTTCGTAGCCGCCGATGTTGGTGCAAAAGCAAATTCAAAAGTGCGGCTTTGTCCCGGCTCAAGGGCATCAAGAGTTTGTATGCTTGCAAGGCGGGAAACAACTCCTGTTTCAGGAGAAGCTGTAATACGGACATTGCTTGCCCTGCCAACACCTATATTTTGTATTGTAATAGAAAAGCGAGCTTCTTGTCCGGGCAAAAATGAGCCCGACGGCGCAGAAATAGCAACAATACTTATATTTGCACGCTCTGCAGAGGCTTGGTCGCCTACCGCAATGTGATAATTTACAGTTTCACCGCCAACAGGTGTCTGATGGTCGTGGCGAAGAGTTATTGAAATTGGGTAAGAACCAGAAGTCGCTGCCTGCGCGGTCGTTAGCTGTATAGCTACTTCACGGGTTCCAAATGCAGGTATTGTACCAATATTGCTGGAATTTGTACCACGAATTTGCAAAGCCCCGCTTGGTATAGCCCAAGATAAAGTGGTATTTACAGCATCCACTGCCGTTGTGTTACGCAAGGTTACATTAAATGTAAAATTTTGTCCAGCACCCACTCCGCTTGGGGTCGTGGTGAAAGACTCCATAACTACGACAGGCCGAAGTGCATCTGGAACAGCAATAACAACAGGTATAACAATTTCATCAAAATTAACGGCATTACCTCCGCCAATAGTGTGAGAAAATTCTATGCGTCCGTTTTGTGAACCAGCGGGTGCGTTTTCTGCCGCCGTTAAGCGAAAGTTTATTGTGCGTGTGGCATTTGCATTAAGTGAAAACTGAGACAAATTACCTTCTATTTCCACAGTTACATTCGGATTTCCCACAAAAAGACGCGGCAAGAAATTGATATTTGTAATATTAGTAGAACCAAAATTGCGTACAGTAACAGGCACTACACGGGATTCCCCAGGAGCAAGTTCAACTGGGGCTGTCGGAGATGTGATGCTAATATTTTCCCCAGCAGAGCCGTCCTGTCCGCTACGTGTAACAATAATTGGTATGTTGACAGATATTTGTTGCGCAGGCAAACCAGTACCAGTTTGAAGCCAATTCGCAAGCAAGGTCAATGATGTTTGCCCTTCAAAGCCATGCATTGCCGTAATTTCAATAACTAAATTTCTGCTGGCAGGACCGTGCAATGTGCCCCCATTTGTTATGCGTGCGTTTAAAATATGCGCCATTTCTTCCTGCTGTCCCTGAGGAAAGCCAATGTCGGTTACAACAAATCCGCTTGGCACATCCAGCCCCACGCTTACAGACCTAGTTTCTCCCGCGGGAATTGTCGTTGTGCTTGGGGCAGAAAGACTCGGTTGTGCCAAAGCAGTTAGCGGAGCAAAGGCCGACACCGCACCAAAGACCATTATAAAAGCCAAAAATTTTGTAAGTATTCGCTTTTTCATATTATCCTCCCTTAATTTGAAATGCCAAAATCAGCATCCCCTATTTCGACCTTTTGTGCCGAAACATCTTCAATTTTTTCTATTTTTCCATCAGATATATAAATAATCTCATCGCAATATTTGGAAAGTTCTAAATTGTGCGTGACCAAAATCATCATTTGGTTGTGTTTTTTTGCCATGCCGCAAATAAGATTCATCATTTCTGTGGTTGTTTTTGTGTCAAGGTTGCCCGTTGGCTCATCCGCAAAAACAATTTGGGGGTCATTTACAAAGGCTCGCGCAATAGAAACACGCTGCTGCTGACCGCCAGACATTTGGCTTGGTCTATGTTTGTATCTCTCACCCAAGCCCACCGCTTGCAGCATAGCCATTGCCTTTTTATTGCGTACGCGCTTTGACATCCTTCGGAATATAAGAGGTAAAGTCGTATTTTCAAGGGCTGTTAGAGTGGGCATGAGGTTATATTGTTGAAAAACAAAGCCAATATATCGTTGCCGAAAGAGAGCTAGTCTTCTTTCGCTCATTCGCCCAATATCACGCCCTTTAAATATTATTTCACCCTTCGTTGGCTTTTCTAGCCCCGCAACAATATTAAGCAAGGTTGACTTACCCGACCCAGAAACCCCCAAAAGACAATAAATTTTGCCTTTGTAAAAGTCAAGGTTCACATCATTTAAAGCCACGATACGCTCTTCGCCCATGCGATATATTTTACTTACCCCTTTTAACTGTACCACAATTTCGGATGCGGCGTTATTTTTGCTGCTCAAAAGCCAATCCCTCCTTTTTATGTATCCCATAGTATTTCTTGCCCAAGTACCCTACGCGGCTTATGCAACAACGAGTAAAAATTATAAAACCTTTTTGAAAACTTTAATTTTAATGAGCATACAGAAAAAAATCAAAGTTAAACGTCAAAGAAATCAAAGAAATTTCAAAGATTTTTGCTTTTCGCATTTGCTAGTTATAAGCACGAGGACAAACTCGCCCCGCATACAATACGTGGCGAGTTAAGAAAAAGTTCCCAAAAACTTTAAAATTTACGGATAACTTCTCCCAGAATTTCTATGCCTCGTTGTATTTGCTCTTTTGACGGAGAAGAAAAATTTATTCGGAAATATTGAGATTTTTCGTTAGGGTCTACATTAAATGCAGAGCCATATACCACAGCAACCCCAGCAGCAATGCCTGCGTTAAAAAATTCTATGCTGTCAATATGTTTTGGCAGTTTACAATAAACATATAATCCGCCTTTTGGTTTAACGTAGCTTATGTAGTTGCCCAAATGTTCATCCAAGCAATCCAAAGCAATTTGTAGTTTTTCGCGATAAATACCGCAAATCTCTGCTATATGTTCTTCTATTCCATAATCTTCCATCAGCCTGTTAATAATCATTTGATTTAGCATACCTGTGTGAACATCACTAACTTGCTTTGCGGCGGTTATTTTATCCATATATTGGTCGTCCGCTAACAAAAAGCCAACACGAAGCCCCGGTGAAATTAACTTTGAAAAAGAGCCGACATATAACACAATGCCCTCTGTATCCATAGATTTTAAAGTCGGAATTTTTTCTCCGTGATAGCGCAACATGCCATATGGGTCATCTTCTAAAATTAGAGTTCCTTTTGCCAAAGCCATTTCGTATAGGCGTTTTCGCTTTTCAAGCGACATAGTCCATCCCGTTGGATTGTGAAAATCAGGAATAACATAGATAAATGCTACTTTTTCATGCTTATCAAATTCCTCTTGCAGTTTGTCCAAATCCATGCCATCATGCTCCATATCAACACCCACAACATTGATTCCATAAGAATTGAAAGTTGCAAGTGTGCCAACAAAAGATGGATTTTCAGTGATAACTACGTCGCCCTCGTTGCAAAAAACCTTTGCGCAAAGTTCTATGGCTTGTGTTGCGCCATGAGTAACCAAAAGGCGATTATTACCGCTTGATATATTCAAATTTGTTTTCAAATATTGTGAAATTTTTTCACGTAACGGAGCGTATCCTTCTGTCATACCGTATTGAAGTGCTACACTTGGGTTTTCAGCAAGAATTTTCGATACGACATTAGCAATTTTTTCGTGCGGGATGGCCTCTGAACCAGGGTTGCCCGCAGAAAAAGGTATAGCTTTGCCACCTGTTGTCGCTTTTAAAATTTCATAAACTGCCGCTGGTGCCAGCGTCTCCATCCTATTTGCAAATCTTGGATTCATTTGTCCTCCTCGAAAACATAAGTATTTTGTACAAATCTATTATACCTTATTTACTTGTTAAAGTAAAGACAATTTTTGTATCTTCATCATCAATATAATAACGAAAATCAGCTTAAAACTCATACGACAAAACCGTAAAGCGAATTTTTAAGCTGATTTGTTGTAATTATGCTATCGTTTGTTCGGTCATTAGCTCCCAGCGCATTCCAAATTTATCTACAAGAGAAACAAAACAAGAGCTATATGTGGTGCTTTGCATCGGATAGATAATCTTTGCGCCATCTGCTAATATCTCGTACGCTTTTTTCACATCCCCTGCTGTTTCAAATGTAATTAACAAAGATAGAGGATTTGTGTTTGGTGCAGGGCTGTCTGGGTCATCAGTTAAGGTTAGTCTTTGTTCTCCAATATAAATTTCTGCATGATACACCAAATCAATTTGGCTTTCATCTTCCAAAACGCAGTCTTTTGGATTAGCATCAGAATTACACAATAGCACTTTAACCTTTGCGTCAAATGCTTGCTTATACAGCTCAATAGCTTGCTTGCCCTGACCTCTAAAATGAAAATTAGGTGTAACCTTGAGCATTTTCCATCCTCCTGCAATTTATTTTTCGCACATTTTGCAATACTTTGCAAAGAGCACAAAATATAGCCATAATTGTTTAGTATTTTTAGTTATGCGCCGCACCAATAAGCTCATTTATGTCTTTCACGCCATATTTTTCCATATAATTCTCTATGCCTTCAAGCACATCTGCGCTAGCACGTGGGTTTATAAAATGCGCCGTTCCAACAGCTACAGCGGTTGCACCGGCAAGTATAAATTCAATAGCATCATCACCTGTAAGTATGCCGCCCATGCCTATTATAGGAATTTTTACAGCCTTGTAAACTTGCCAAACACAACGCAAGGCAACGGGACGAACAGCAGGGCCGGAAAGCCCTCCAAGAGTGTTTCCTAGCATTGGCTTACGGGTGTTGATATTTATGCGCAATGCCAAAAGGGTGTTAATAAGGGAAACCGCCGTGCTTCCAGCGTCTTCTGCAGCTTTGGCAATTTCAGTAATATTGGTAACATTCGGGCTTAATTTGGTGATTATTGGCAGGGTTGTTGCTTTTTTTACCTCGGACACGATGTGATGTGTGGTCTTTGGGTCTTGAGCAAAAGCCATTCCTCCGTCTTTTACATTTGGACAGCTTAAGTTAAGCTCAAGCATATCCACACCACCGCATTCGGTCAATTTTTTGGCAACGGTTACAAAATCGCTAATTTCACGCCCGCAAATATTTACAATAATAGCCGTGTCCAATTTTTTAAAAAACGGTACGTCGTTTTTGATGAAGGTGTCAATGCCTTGATTTTGCAACCCTATTGCGTTTAACATCCCTCCATAGCTTTCTGCAATACGAGGCACGGGGTTGCCCATCCATTCTTCAATAGAAACAGACTTTGAAGTTAGTGCGCCAAGCTGGGCAAAATCAATATAAGGACTGTATTCTTTCCCGCTGTTTACCGTCCCAGAGGCAGTTGTTACGGGGTTTTTCCATTCCACTCCGCCAATATTTATCGTCAAATTCCTGTCAAAATCACTCATCCCAAACCAGCTCCTTTGCGTTAAAAACAGGGCCTGTTATGCAGACCTTTTTATATGTCCACCCATCTTTTGTATGTAATTTTTTAACACACGCCAAACATGCCCCGACAGAGCAAGCCATATGCTCCTCAACAGATACAAAGCACGGCAAATTATGACTTGCGGCGTATGCGGCAATATTTTTAAGCATAATATGCGGACCGCAAGCAAATATAGTGTCATAGTGCGGTTGGGCTGGAAAAGCATCGAGTACATTCCCCTTTACCCCTTCTGTACCGTCATCCGTCGCTACAATCACCTCATTTGCAAATCGAGTGAAGTCTTGATGCAAAATTACTTGAAAACGGCTGCGAAAACCTAAATATACAGTAATGTGAGCCGTGGGGTTCTCACGCCTAATTTTTTTAGTAAGTTCAAGCATGGGAGGCGCACCCATCCCGCCCCCAACTACCGCAAAGCGGTTATGCGTCGGCTCTACCCTATAAAATGTACCTAACGGCCCTAATGCCCGCACTTTGTCGCCTGCTTTAAACGTAGCAATTTCACGAGTTCCCTCGCCCACCGCACGATAAATTACCCGAAAAACACCACGGACGCTATCCGCTTCACAAATTGACAACGGACGGGGCAACAATAGCGCAGGATTACCCGTATAAATGCTTAAAAACTGTCCCGCCTTCGCCTTTGCTACCTCTTTGGGGGCATGAATATGCATGTCGTACACCTCACCCACAAGCAGCTTGTTTTCTAGCACTTCTGCATAAAACATTTCTCTCATTTATTCATCTCCTTTGTAGGAATATTCTACTTATCAAAATTTGCCGATTAATATATAATACCATCAGGACAATTAAAAAGCAAGGCGGTTAGCAATTCCTCCGATTCTTTGCAACTTTGGCAAAGATGCTTAAATTCATGTTAGATAAATTTTCTGTTAAAAGAAAATAACCGCCCTAGGCAAAGGTCGCGGTTATTTTGATTAACTAACACCATACGCCAACCGCTTTGCGATTGTCTTTTTTTATTATTATAACACATGTATATCTCAAATGCAAGTTATTTTTAAGTTTTTTGCTTTGGGTATCGCAGCTCGCTTGCCAATGTGTAGCTTATCGTTTTTTGCTTGATTGGACTTATGGCTTCCAAAGCCTCACTTCACAAGCTGACAACCTTTGTTGCAATATTTCTGCAAAATTCTACATCGTGTTCTACAAAAACCATTGTTGGCTTTAGTGCAATAATCGCTTCACTTAATTGCTTGCGAAAGTATATATCGGTGAAATTTAACGGCTCGTCCAAAATAAGCAAATTATGTGGGGTGGCAAGTGATTTGGCAATGTCAACCTTCTTGCGTTCGCCATCGCTCATAAATTGCCAAGGTCTTTGCACATAATCTGCTTTTAAATCAAAAACCGTCAGCAAATACTTAAATTTTTCAATGGCATCTTTATTGTTTTCCAAAACTTCGTAATAATTTTCACAAAATTTTGGAATTTGCTTACTGTAGCTAATCTGCAAGGCTTCGTTAATATGCAAACTGCCTTGTTGCAGGCTAGTTTGTCCTGTAATAATGTTTAGTAGCGTACTTTTACCCGTGCCGTTTGCCCCGCTTATTAAAATCCTATCGCCAGAATTAATTTCAAACGAAAGCCCTTTAAACAAGCATTTGTCTAAATAAGCAAAGCCTAAATTTTCGGCAGCGATCATTACGTCATCCCCAAAGGCTGTTTGAGAAAAGCTCAGAGGTTTGACCTCTTCATAATTACCAAGCATGGTGTTTATTTTGCCAATACTTTTCGCAATATTTCTTTCAGCCACGACGGCACTTTTCATTAACCGCAATGACCTATTCCTCGAATGACCTGCATATGCGTATTTTTTTGTATTTGAATTGTCGGACCACTTTCTACTGTTTTCCGCCGCTTTTTCAAGCTGCACCATCTTGTTTTCCAAGTTTTTCTTTTGCCTTTTTTCATATTCCTCATAATTGTCTTTATTTGCTTTCCAGCTGGTAAAATTGCCTTTTTCGATGTATATATTAGATCTATTTATGGATAATATGTGTTTTACAGTTTTATCCAAAAACTCTATATCGTGCGAAACAATAATATAACCCTGCTTTCTTTGCAAATAATTTGCCAAATCGTTGCGTCCTTTGGCATCAAGATGATTTGTGGGTTCGTCCAGCAACACAAAGTCAGGATTTCTTAAAAACAAAATAATTATCATAATTTTTGTTCTTTCACCACCCGAAAGTGTTTCCCAATCTCTGCGTAAAATTTCGCTGTTTAATCCCATACGAAAAAATTCTTTTTCAATGTCGGCTTCAATCGTGCTTCCGCCATCTTCATAATATTTTGTTAACATTTCGATGTATAAAGGGTCGCCTGTTTGCCCATTTTCTTCATAATGTTTCAAAGTATCCTCCACACTTTTGAATTTGCCCACATTTTCTTTAATGAAATCGGCAACATTCTCGTATGTTTTATTTGTGTCGTATGGGAAAAGTTCTGTGCTTACGCTAGAAACAATTTGCCCTCCAGTTGATTTTAATTTGCCGTGCAGTAATTTTAATAATGTTGTTTTTCCTCTTGCGTTTCTGCCTATAAGCCCTAATTTCCAAGATGCGTCAATCTCAAGATTTACATTATCAAAAAGCGGTGAATAGTAATCGCTATAAGCGAAAGTAAGATTATGCATAATAAATTTACTCATAATAATATACCTACCTCCTATTTTTACAATCAAAAAGGACACAACCCAAAGTCGTGTCCATAATAAATTAGTCACATTAAGTTGTTGTTTTTGACGCAACAAAATAAAACCATATTTTTGCGTTGCGTCGTATTCGGTTAGCTATTTAGCAAACCAAATTTCAAACATTTTTTATTCCCCTTTCAAAATCACTAAAAGAAGTTTACCACAAAACAATTAGAATTGCAAGTTTTTTTGTTTCATTTCACCGTTTAATAAATGAGCTCACTTGTTTTTTGGTTCTATTGATTTAATATTTTGCCCATTATTATGACCTCGCTTTGTTTAACTCGTCCCGCATATCTATCGCCGCTTGCCTTGCCGCTTGTGCAAAGTCAAGTCCAGCATATTTCTCCTGTTTATATGCGGTAATTATCCCACGTGAAGAATTTATAATCGCACCAATACCATTTTTATCAAAGGCGGCGGCAATGTCTGCGGCTGTGCCGCCTTGCGCACCATATCCCGGCACAAGAAAGAAGGTGTGCGGCAGGGATTTTCGCATGTCGGCAAGCTCTTTTGGATGTGTTGCACCAACCACAGCACCAATGGCTGAATATCCGTGCTTTCCAGTAAGCTCAGCCCCCCATTTCTCCACATTTTCGCCTACGATTGTGTACAAATATTTGCCGCCCATTGCCAAATTCTGAAAATCCGCCGAGCCTTTGTTGGAGGTTTTGACCAAAACAAATAGACCTTTATCGTGAGTTTTGCAGTTATTTATCCAAGGTTGCATCGTGTCGCCGCCCATATACGGGTTTATTGTTGCAAAATCCACATCAAATTCGCCGCCGCCGATATGGGCATCGGCATATGCTTGAGCTGTGGAAGCAATGTCGCCACGCTTTATATCCCCTATTACAATCATGCCCTTTTGGCGGGCATAAGCTACAGTTTCAATATACGCTTGCAAACCCGCAATGCCCTGTTGTTCGTAAAAAGCAATTTGGGGTTTTACAGCGGGAACAATGTCGTATACTGCATCAATTATCCCTTTATTAAAATCCAAAGTCGAAATGCCGTTAGGCAGGATTTCCGTCGTTGGGTCAAGCCCAACCACAGTTGGGTTATTCATTTGTTCAATTTTTTCTATCAGTTTATCTATTATCATCTTCGCCCTCCTGCCCTTTCTTTATGTAGTGGGCAAAAAACGCCATGTTTGGGTCGTAAACTGTTCGGGGTTTTACGCCTATTTCCCTGATTTCAAACATTTCTACCAACTTTTCCCCGTCAATCAGCTCTAATTTTGTATTTTTGCGCTCTATTTCAAAGGCTTCTTTTGTAAAATTGCCCGTGGTAATGAATATGCCCTTATCCACACCATTATGCTCTGTTGTCAAAACACCGACAAACTCACGGATGTGAGATATCGGCACTGTGCTTTCGTATCTTTTACATTGAAAAAACACGCTTGTATTCAAAAATGGGTTTAGCTTTAATGTGGCTGTTCCGTCAATGCCGCCATCTCTTGATTGCTTGGTTATCTCGATATTTTCAAAGTCGTATTCCCGCAAAAGTCTGCCGCATAGTTGCTCAAAGCCAGTTGGTGTAGTTTGTTTAAGGATGTCTAGCAAAGATGCATCTTCTTTAACATCGGCTTCGGTTGGTTCAACTTGCTCCGCCGCCGTAACACTTTCTTTCTTTTTTGCGGCACGATTAAGCTCATTCCATTTTTTAGCAATTTTATATGCTTCGTTATAGTCTATATTACGCTTCCATCCTTCGTCTGTTAGCGTCCAAACGCCACGCTTTGAATTTTCGACCAAGCCCTCCCAAGTTAAGTATTGTCTTGCCCAATGTACCTGATTGTCAAAACGCAACTGACCAGATTTTTCAAGCCTTTGATTTAAAAAGTCATCATCCAATCCCATTTTATTTGCAATGGTTTCTCGAACCTCTTTTGGGGTCGCGCTACCACCTATTTCTTTTATTGCCTCAACAAAAGACGGCATCCAGTTGATAAACATTGCGTGCTTTGTATTAATTTTGCGCATCGTAAACAACCCTCCCATTTACAATAGTTGCAACAACCTTGCCCTTAACATGCCGCCCGCCAAAAGGCGTATTTTGGGACTTTGACACAAATTCAGCAGGGTCAATTATATATTTTGCATTTGGGTCAATTATTGTTATGTCAGCAACCGCTCCATCCGTCAAATGCCCTTTGTCTATGCCTAAAATTTGCGCAGGGTTGGTTGATAGCTTACGCACAAACTCCATACGTGAAAATACGCCGTCTTCGACAAGTCGCAAACAAAGCGGCAATGCAGTTTCCAGCCCCACAATCCCAAAAGGTGCGGCAACAAAGCCTTTCGCCTTTTCGTCTGCATGGTGTGGTGCGTGGTCTGTTGCTATTGCATCTATTGTGCCGTCTTTAAGCCCTTCTATCATAGCCATCATATCTTTGCGGCTACGCAGCGGAGGGTTCATTTTGAAATTTGCATCATCCGCAGTAATATCCTCATCACAAAGGGTAAAATGATGCGGGCTGACCTCAGCAGTAACACTAACTCCCCTAGCCTTCGCTTCTCTCACAAGCTGCAGCCCTTTTTCCGTAGAAATATGGCAGATATGCAGTTTTGCACCGCTGTGTTCGGCAAGCATTATATCCCGAGCAATAATCACATCTTCAGAAGCTGAATGAATACCCAAAAAACCTAATTTTTGGGATACATCTCCTTGATGCATCACGCCTTTGTTTACCAAGTGCGTATCTTCGCAATGAACAAAAACAGGCAAGCCGTATTCTGTTGCTTTTTCCATGGCACACAGCATTGTATTAGAATTTTTTACCGCTATGCCGTCCTCGCTAATTGCAACCATGCCCGCTTTCTTCATGGCATCGTAATCATTTAGTGTATCCCCGCGCATTTGCAAGGTAATTGCGCCAACAGGCAAAATGTTCGTCAAGCCTATACTTTTGCTACGCTCCACAGTTTGCGCTATCAAATCAGCATTATCTATTGGTGGGCTGGTGTTTGGCATGGCACAAATAGTTGTGAAGCCGCCACGAACAGCCGCCTTCGCGCCGCTTTCCATATCTTCTTTGTGGGTTTGTCCCGGCTCACGCAAATGCACGTGTAGGTCAATGAAGCCGGGGGTTATCCAAAGTCCGGTTGCGTCAATTATTTTGTCAGCTTGATTTTCTGCGTCAAAAGGCGGGCGGCTAATAGCCGCCCCTACGATGTATATGTCACACACTTCGTCTATATTGTTGGCGGGGTCAATAACCCTACCACCCTTAATTAGAATTTTCATTATTAATCACCTTGCTCGCCCATTTAATAATGTCGTTGTACACATCTTTACGGTTAAGCTCAAAGAGCATCTCATGGCGGGCATCTTGATACAGGGTAATGTGTACATCCTCACAACCAGCATTCAAAAGGTCGCCATAAACTTTAATAACGCCCTTACCAAAATCTCCCATAGGGTCATTTAAGCCAGAGAAAATATATATAGGCTTTTCTGTTGAAATTCTCATTGCCCACGTACGGGAGTTTACAAGTCTATTTAGTTTTAACAAATCCATCCACGCACCATATGTCAGTGGAAAACCACAAAGGGGGTCAGCTTCAAAAGCCGCTACTTGGTACACGTCTCTTGTCAACCAACTTGGACCATGGTCGCTGTGCTTAAAGCCTTTGTTAAATTTGTCTAAAATGCGCCTGCTTATCCACAATGCCTCTTTGCCCGCACTCTTTTTGCTTGCCCCGTATTTTGCTTTGTACAAAATACGATGCAACGCATTAAGCCCAGCACCGCCGCCCGACGTTCCGCTAAAAATAGCCCCGTCGTACTCCATATTCCACACGGCCGATATATAGCGGGCAATAAGCGAGCCTATGCCGACACCCATAAGTATAACGGGCGCATCAAAATCCTTTTTAACCAGCGTGGTTAGTTTAAAAACATCCTTTGCAAGCAATTTGTGCCCGTCAGCTTTTCCAATAAACCCAAATTGACCATTAGCAGACTTGCCATGCCCCAAATGGTCGTTGCCGCACACCACAAAGCCAGCAGCACACATAGTCTCAGCAAATTCGCCATAACGCAGCACATGCTCGCTTGCCCCATGCACCAGTTGAATAATGCCCTTTATTGCAACGCCTTCATTAGGCACCCAAATACAGGCATGTATTGTGCTCTCGCCATCCGCCGAGCCGTAAAATATTTTGCGCAATTCCATAACATGCCCTCCAATAATCGTAATATATTCATCTCTTACAATACACCACCTCACAAAAAAAGTCAAGACAAGCAATAAAAAAACCACCGCAAAACAGCGGTGGAAAAAATATGTTTATTTTTTAATCAACAACGTTTCAAAGCAACTCACTCTTTCTTATTTTGCTTTTTTTCTCGTCGTTTTATTATTAATTCTCTTATTGCTAATATACAAACAATTACAAACGAAGAAATTCTAACAAAATTTATTACATGAACAGGCACTTCAGAAGTCCACATTACAAGCATTGCAGTAACATATGCACTGATTACCATGATGTATCCCAAAAAAGCGTCTATTTCTTTTTCTGTTCTTTCTTCGTTGTTTTTTATGCGTAAAGCCATGAAAAATATCGTGGCAAGGAATGTCACTATTTCAAGAGGTGGTTGACGAACAATAGAAAGCATTTTTCACAACCCCTCCTACGGTCTGTGTCCAGTAAACCAATTACTTATCCCTTGGTTTATCATTTGGGTTGGTGGGGCCCAATATCTGCTTTGATTGACAGACGTAAGTACCGAACCAGCTTCTGGAGTATATGTCCCTAAATGGGTTACGCCAAATGTAAATGTATATTGTGTCCATTGCTCGCCCCAATTTGTAATTGTGCCGTTTCCGCCGTCCACAGCTACTGTCCTGAGTTGTGTTACTGTCACTCTTGTCTGAGAATTCTAATGTTAATACTAATTACCAAACCTAGCAATTTTCTTTCGTTCAATCATTATACATCATCTAATATGATGGTTTTATATATGTGGGCATCCAAACCCACAACCAAGCCCAAACGATTCACTTACAAACTCAACATTGCCGCAAGTAAGACAACCTATCCATGACTGAAATTGCACCTCAACGCAAAATGCTGCGAAGCACCTATGGCACCTCTTATATGCACTTCGAGATTTATCGGAAATAGTCGAGGATTTGAACAGAAAGCAAATCTTGTAGATATTTCATCCGTTACGCTTTCTTCTAGAGGTAAAGCAATATTGAATATCATAGTATATTCGACATGCATACCATCCAAACGTGTCGAACGCCCTTCTGCGTCATTTTGAAAGAAATAGGCTATTATTCTGTCAAGCATATCATCTATGATAGAATAGTAGTAATCCACCTCATCAACAGCTAAATAATCGACACTCAGATTTATTTGCGAAGTATAGTGGGTTCTTTCGTCAACTACATCTACATTCACGTCCCCGAATGTAGATGCTGAACTCAACAACATTGCTATCGCAATAAATACAGCTACAAATTTAAACTTTTTCGACCTCATAAATTAAACTCACGCTCCTTGAAAAGAATTCAAAAAATAATTGCTAGGTTTTATAATTGGTTTTTAATAACTCACATTACCATTGTATCACATGTAATCTATAATGTCAAGCAAAAATTCCATAATTTTCAACAAAAATTTTGATAAAATACTGCAAGACTTTTTTGTCAGTGTTTTTACGAATATAATTTCTATTTTTACTTTTTGAAACATATAGTAGTACATGCTTACATTACTTATAGGGGGCTTTTTGGTGGCTCTTTCTCGCAAAACATTAATAACGGGGGCTTTGACCCTTACGCTTGCAAATGTGATAACAAGGCTTATTGGCTTTGTTTACCGCATTTTTATGGCGGGCGCCATTGGGGCAGAGGGCATGGGGCTGTATCAGCTTATTATGCCTATTTATTCGCTTGCGTGGGCAATTTCTTGCTCGGGTATAACGACCACTCTTTCACGCCTAGTAGCAACAGAGCAAGCAAAGGGTGAAGAAGGCAATATGCGGCGGTTACTGCATATATCCCTACTTTTAACAGGAGGCTCGTCGCTTGCGCTTACTGGGGTAATGTATTTTGGCGCAGAGCTTGTTGGTGTGGGAATTTTAAACGAAGCCCGCATTGTTCCTGCATTGCGTATTTTGTCCTTATCATTTGTATTTATGGCACTTGGCTCGTGCCTGCGTGGGTATTTTTTGGGTCTGCAAAAAACTATTGTGCCTGCAGCAAGCCAAATTATTGAGCAGCTTGCCCGCATGGGCGTAATATTGCTTTTGGCATCAGCATTTATACCCCGAGGGTTGGAATATGCCGCAGTAATGGCTGTAATTGGTATTGTTGTTGGTGAGGCTTTGTCATTTGGATATGTATTGGTAGCATATAAATTGCGTGAGCGCAAGCGTGATGCCAAGCAGTTAAAACTTACCCCTACAATGGTGAATAGAACAGCTTTGTTTGCCATTGTAGCAATGGCAACCCCTCTCACTCTAAACCGTATATCATCATCATTTTTGTCCACAGTAGAAAATGTAATGATACCAAACCGTTTGCAAGCATTTGGCATGGCGACCGACGAAGCTATGGCGGCGTTTGGCTCTATAACGGGGATGGCAATGCCTCTTATATTTTTCCCGTCCGCTATTTTGGTAGCGTTGTCAGTATCACTTGTGCCTTCCATTTCAGAGTCATTGGCACTTGGCAATGTACAAAGAGTAAACTCAACAATATCAAAATCCATTGTCTTTACATCTATAATAGCTTTTGGTGCAGGGCTCATTTTCGTAGTTTTCCCTTATGAAATTGGGCAAATTGTGTACAGTCAAGACCTCGGGATGATATTGCTTGTGCTCGGATTAATGTGTCCGTTTTGGTATCTCAATATCACCCTCAACGGACTGCTAAACGGGCTTGGTGAACAAATTTTTATATTCAGAAATAGCCTTTTGGCATCGGGGTTAAACATTGTCTTTGTATGGTTTTTTGTACCCCATTACGGCGTATGGGCTTTCTTGGTCGGCTGGTTTATTAGCCTTATAGTGGTGACTATTTTTGACATCTTGCGGCTTCGCAAAATTTCAAATATAAAGCCCGACCTTGCACGCTGGTTATTAAAGCCCGCTCTTGCAGCCTTTGCGGCAGGACTAACCGTAAACTTCTTGCATGACGCACTAATCTCCAATATCTTTGAAGAGGTGCTGGGTGTTGTCATCTCATTAGCCATTTTAATGACAACATACTCAATCGCCGTCATTCTGCTCCGCATCATAAGCACCAAAGAAATCAAACAAATGTTTGCCTTTAAGAAGCAATCGTGATACAATAATAAACCAAGCATCAATGCGGGGGATTTGTTCTATAACAACAGAAAAAGTTCATGAGGTGATATTATGGAAAGAAGCAAAGGCGAAATTATCGTGCCAACGGAATTGCTTGCCGTGATGAAAGTCGACGCTGAGGCAAAAGATTTTTTTGACAGCTTAACAGACGGTTACAAGCGTGGTTATTGCGACTGGGTTGGCGGTGCAAAGCAAGAAAAAACCCGTGAAACACGGGCAGAAAAGGCATTGATTATGTTGCAGAATAAGCAAAAATCACTTCGGACTTGAAAGAACAAAAAATAGCTGCGGTCGTAGCTGTCAAACTATAAGTGAGTCGTGTTTTTAACACGGTGCAGTTAAAAACCATTGCAAACTTAACTCCTTGCAATGGTTTTTAAGCGTTCATATCAAGATCCGCAGCGCAACACTTCAAACATCAAATTCAAAACGAAAAGCATTAGAGCTGTGCAAATGCAATAGATGATATAGGGTATAAAGACCATGTAAGCCTATTAGTAATGGCAGTATCCACGATAACACAAGCAGCTATCGCTATAAAGCAGACTACACCGAAAATTGAAAAATCAACTTTCTGGTAGTAAACATATTCTTTTCTTCTGCCGCATTACTTATTGGTGTATTGCTCGTTATTGGTTATTCCTTTTTCGATACTGCGCCTCCTCGTTTTTGTTATATATTAAAACCGTTATTGACGACACAATTATCATCAATGCAAAAGCGATTATGGTTGCTGTCCAGTTGGTAGGAAGTATTATAAAAACCATCATAAACGCATTAAACAGAGTATGTTTTAACACAGATATGAAAATACCTGCCTTGCCAGATATTCTTAAAATTGCCCCATACATAAACCTAAACCCAATATTGCAAAGAATGTACATACCTATGTGCCATACTTCATAATGGCTTGTGCCTGGAATCCAAAACAGCGGTAAATGCCATGCCCAAGTAATTAAACCTGTAATAACAGAGGACACCACAAAACCATACTTTTTGTTAAGCTCTGGTTGAAGTACGTAACTCCAGCCTGCCTCTTCCATGCCTCCTGCAAGCAATGCAAAGGGCATTAAAATAAAAAGCATATATAACGGCATCACTCCTTCCACGCCTGAAAATATGGCGTGTACCGACATGTATAACACAACGGCAAATGCAGCGAATATATAAGGAAACATTTTACCCTTGAAGTAAAATATGTTCTTTAGCCATTCTCTTACATTAGCAACTTCACCGTTTTTCTTTAGCACCATATACGAGGCAAACGCAGGGGATAACGCTCCAATAATTGCTACAATTATGCCGAAAATAGCATGGTTTCCAAATGAAAACCCACCCGCTTCTTCCATAACTAACATCTCACCCAATGTTTGCGCAACAATAAACTCAACCGCTGCAGCAATTAACATGATTAAAAAAGTTAGACATATAAAGTGAACAACAATTTTTGTGTTCATCATTTCTTTGTTTTTCATTTTGCTTCCTCCAAAATATTTTTTAGTATACAAGAAAAGCCGATAACTGCGGTCTCCCTGCAAGTTATCGGCTCTGCGTCTTTGCGTCTGGCTCTTTGATAACGGATGTATTAAAATCTCTTACTAATATTATTGTTTCATTTTTACATTTTGAGCAGTACAGCGGAAAATTTTCTAATATAGTATCTGCCCGTATTTTATTCCGCGTTTTATTGTTGCAGATAGGGCATGTAATCCACTTGTCACTATTCACCTAGCAGCCCCCTTTGTCTAAATAATTCGCAATAAAGCCTACAAGAAGCTCTAATGCTTTACTTCGCACTTCATCGCTGCTTGAAATGTCTGAACCCAAAGAAATTCGCACAGTTGCAACTAAGTGAGCAAGAACTTCAATATTAAACATAGTAGGCTCATAATCAAAATGCGAAAGTACCATTGCATAGATATTTTCTCCACTTGCTCTACTTTCTTGTAATCTTTTTGGTGGAATTTTTCGGATAATATATTCATAATCTGCATCGGAGATATAAAACAATACAGCACTTATGGTTAAATATGCAGTAAATAGTCTTTTTGCAGTAGCATACCTGTCCGTCATATCCTCGGATAAAATTTTTACTACTTTATCATACATAGCTTGTTCATCTGTTTTAATGGTTTCCCACAGAAATTCTTCACGAGTCTTGTAAAAGGAATAAAAAGAACCTTTTGCAATGTTTGCACCCATAGCGATATCATCAACGGTTATCTGTCTAACGCTCTTTTTTTTCAAAAGTTCAAGCACCGTATTGTGCATGGCTACTTTAATGGCTTCCCTTTCGTGAGGGCTAAATGTTTTTGGCATAGTTTACTCTCTTTCAAAATCTTTATGACTATATTATCTATAATGGTCATAAAGATATTATAATCGTTTGACGAATGAAAGTCAAGAGTTTTTTCATTTTTTTGAGTTTTAATCGCAATAAAAAATAAGATTACCCAAACCTTTGGGGAAATGCACCAAGAGGACGAGGGAGAGAAGGATTGGATTGGAGTTAGTCTGTGGTTGCTTAATGCATGCGACTTTAAAAATAAGTAGTTGTATGCAGCGCAATCTTGGATTATCAAAGTCACTGAAATTGACATTTGGAAAAGACCCCATTATAAGGGTCTTTTTGTTTGATTATGAGAATCGCTTTCGTATTCATCGTAACAAAGATGAATTTTCTGATGACGAAGCTGAAAGTCTGTTTAGGATTATTTGGTCATTTAGCTTTCTATTTTTTTGCAAAATTGATGCCTATTGCGCCGCCTATGCCGCCACCCACCAGCGACAGTGCCATTATAGTAAGTTGCCGCATGTCTGGAATAAAACCGTCTGCTACCCATACGATAATGCCAATGAAAATTACGGCGTATAAAAGACCAGCTATCATTCCCCAAAGCCAGCCCTTATTCTCGGCTTTTCTGCTGGCATCAAAGCCTGCTACCAGCACCGATACAACAACGCTAACCATTACAATAGCGGGCAATGTGGTTTCTTGCAAATTTGTGTAAGTTATGGCTATGGCTGCACCTATAAATGCGATGGCCGTTATTGCATATGCTATCACAACCCCCATAATAACGCCAATAGCCTGCTCTTTTTTGATGTGCGAAAGCAACTTTTTCATACCATCCCTCATGTCCTTTTTTACAATTCTACTGCTTATGAACATTTTTTAGAACAAGTTTTAGATATGTCTTTTGACACACTGCATCATTACCACAAACAAAAAACCTCGCAGGCGGCGAGGCATCTGTCTAGCATCACTTTTTAGTAAAACTGCAGCAATTTGTTTCGCGGTTAGTGCGAGCATCACCTGTTAGGCTGTCGCTTCCAACCGTTATACCTCCGAGGTTACAATGGTTACCTTCGTAAAACTTACAACTGTTTACACTACACTTGATATCTTGATTCATTTAATCATCCTCCTGAAAGTTTTGCTGTTATTTTTCGCAAAGGAGTGATTTTTATTCCTAAAATAAATTCGGTTGCTGCAAAGGTGCGGTATCAAGATTTGGCAAAAATTCTATGTCTGCATCCAACACCCAATGATATGCCCCGCGTATAATCGCTTGTATCATTCTTTCTTCCAAAGCTACTGGGCGGGATGGTAGTAATATCAAAATATGTTTGGAGGCAAGCACTTCGTCGCCCTCTTCATACATATCATCAATTTCCTCCATACTAGGCTCAATACGTTGTATAATATGAGCACCAAAGCCACGACCCACGCCCAAATCTGTGATAACAATACCACTAATTTCGCCAATTTCGAGTTCTCTTGTAGTGCGCTCAAATTCAGACACCATCATACCTATGCCTCCTATGAATGTGTATCCCTCAGGGCTGAACTCCAAACCCGGGTCTTGGCTATATGCAAACATAAGCTCGTCAAAGTCTTCACCATCATGCAATCTTTGCAAAATGCTCTCAGCTTGAGTCATGCCTTCTGCCGCAGCATCTTCAGGAACATGATGTTCAAATTGCGCAAATTCCAAAGGGTTATTTATAACGTATTCCAGCATACTCTCAATCAAATACTGTGACGCAAAGGCTTCTTCAAGCTCATATCTGCTTGCAAAACCTTGACTGGCAAGAGCAGCCGAATATTGTTCTCCCAACATCGCCAATATGATGTCAACTTCCTCTTCAATCTCCGCCCGCATCGCTGCAGAAACTTCCATGCCCAAACTTACTGCATAGTTTTCCAACATCATTTCAAAAGCGGCGGCTCTAACCGCTTCTTGCCTAATAGCATCTCCAAAGGTTAAGCCGTATTCAAGCTCCGCTTCAAAATCTATTGTAGAAGTGTTGTGCATCATCAAAAACTCAATACCAAACATGTGTTCGGCTTGACGTAAATGTGGATAAATATCAGCGGGGTAGATATTTACACCATCCACCACAGCAACAGGTGCGTTTTCATCAAATATTGCCTCATATTCATTTTCTTCGCCGTCTTCACGTCCGCAAGCAACAAAAATAAACAGGGCAAGCGCAACTAATACAAGTAATTTTAATAAATTTGAAATTTTCATTTTATCTTTTGTCCTCCGTTTTTCAAAGCCTAGGGTGTTTTAACATAAATGGGTCGTGCGGCTCTTTCGGCGAAAAGCAGTGGAAATACTGACCGAAAAGGCGTGCGACATCTTTATATTAACACGTCCTAAATTAGTCCATAATCTCTTGCGGCTTTATTAATAATCTCAATGCTGCCTTCTTCAAGGGTTGTTAGCGGTGCACGGGAAACCCCCACAGCAAAGCCCATTTGTGTAAGAATATGCTTAACAGGAATCGGATTAAGCTCATAAAACAAGGCATCAACCAACGCTAATGCTTTATGTTGAAGTTTTTTCGCTAATTCTAAATCCCCATTTCTAAATGCCACGCAAATGTCGTGCAAATCTTTTGGTGCAACATTGCCCATAACAGATATGCAGCCAACACCTCCCAAAGAAAGTGTGGGAAGAACTTCATTACAATTACCTGCATAAATAGCAAAATCATCGGGCACAAGAGCGGCCATTTTTGCGGTTTGGACAATATCCCCAGCAGCTTCTTTCGTTCCAACAATTTTGTCAATTTGCGCAATTTTTGCAAGAGTTTCCGGCTCAATATTCAAGCCCGTGCGACCCGGCACATTGTAAACAATAATTGGTAAGTCAACCTCGGTAGCAAGCATTGTATAATGCTCTACCAAGCCTTTTTGTGTTGTTTTGTTGTAATACGGCGTTACAACCAGCAATGCATCTGCGCCCGCTTCTTGCACGTCTTGGCAAAGACGAATGGTATTGGGGGTAGAATTTGAGCCACCACCGCCAATAACAGGTACACGGCCAGCAACTTGCTCTGCTACAAATTTTACCACATTAAAACGCTCTTCATAAGTCAGCGTTGCCGCTTCACCCGTTGTGCCGCAAACAATTAGGGCATCTACATCATTTGTAATTTGAAACTCAATGAATTTGCTCAATACATTGTAGTCCACCTCACCCTGTTCGTTAAAAGGCGTAACTATTGCTGTCCCTACCCCTTGAAAAATCGGCATTGCGCTTCCCCCTCCTATATTAACAATTCCGCAATTTGCACGGCGTTCGTCGCCGCGCCTTTGCGTACATTATCCGCCACAACCCACATATTAAGTCCATTTGCAATGCTTTCGTCACGCCTTATACGCCCAATATATACCTCATCTTTGCCGTCTGCTGTTATTGGCATAGGATACTCTCCTTTTGCCCAGTCATTCATTACAACAACGCCAGAGGCGTTTTGCAACACTTGGACAACATCCTTTACATCAAACGTATTCACAAGCTCCACATTTATGCTTACGGAGTGTGCGTTAAAAATAGGCACACGCACACATGTTGCGGTTACTGGTAAGTCTTGCACGCCCAAAATTTTACGGGTTTCTTTTATCATTTTCATTTCTTCGCCCGTATATCCATTTTCTGTAAAGATATCAATTTGAGGAATGACATTATTGTATATGGGGTGGGAAAATTTTTGATGCGACAAGCCGTCAAGCCCACGTTGCAAATCATTTGCCCCTTCTTGCCCAGCACCTGACACTGCTTGATAAGTAGTATAAGACACTCGCTTTATACCAAAAGCCTTTTGCAAGGGAGCAAGAGCAACCACGGACTGTATTGTGGAGCAATTCGGATTGGCAATTATGCCATCATGCTTTTTTGCCTCATCGGCATTAACCTCAGGCACAACAAGAGGAACAGAGGCATCCATGCGAAACTTTGAAGAGTTGTCGATACAAACGACACCTTTTTTTGCCAACATTGGTGCATATTGTGCTGAAATATCGCCACCCGCAGCAAACAACGCAATGTCTATATCCTCATTAAAAATGTCATCATTCAAAGCAAGAATATTATATTCTTTATTTTTGAACAAAATCTTTTTCCCCGCAGAGCGTGGTGAAGCGTAGAATTTTAAATCAGTAGCAGGAAAATTACGCTCCTCCAACACTTTTACAAAAAAACCGCCTACCATACCCGTGGCTCCAATTACAGCCAAGCTCAACCTCTTCATCAGCCATCCCCCCTTCATAGTAAATTATATCCATTATACGCCCACATTTTAAAAAAGTCAATAAATTTTTGCTCGTTTGGCAATGATAAAGTATTGACAATATTCGAGCGGAGGTTTATTATGAAAAAGAGTGCGGAAAAAGACATGATGAAATACGAAATAGCCGAGGAGCTAGGGTTGCTTGACAAAGTAAAAGAAGGCGGATGGAAAAACTTAACGGCAAAAGAAAGTGGAAGAATCGGCGGTATAATGGCAGTGCGCCGCCGCCGTGCCAACCGTAAAAATGATGAATACTAAGTAACCACAGATTTACTCCAATCCAATCCTTCCGACCAAGAGGACGGCAGGTGTATTTGACCGAACTTTGGTCAAATACATCGTAAGGACGAGGGAGAGAAGGATTGTGGTTGAGTTAGTCTGTGGTTGCTTAATATGAGGTAAATATAATGGAAATATATAGCATTTTTGCTCAAGTTTACGATAAATTCATGCAGGCTCCATATAATAATTGGGCAGATTTTATCGAAGACCTTTGGGAAAAGCACAGCGGCGTAAAACCGAAGCTAGTGCTGGATTTGGCTTGCGGCACAGGTAGTATGTCGCAAATTTTTGCCAAAAAAGGCTATGAAACCATCGGTATAGATGCCTCACCTGAAATGCTTACAGAGGCTCGCCAAAAAGATGACGCAACGCTTTATCTAATGCAAGATATGCGCAGTTTTGAGCTCTACGGCAGCGTTGATGCCATCGTTTGCATTTGCGACAGCATTAATTATATTTTAAGCTATGAAGAATTGGTGCAAATTTTCACTCTTTGCAAAAATTATTTAAATTCAGGCGGTACGTTGATTTTTGACATCAACACAGAGTATAAATACAGCAAAATTCTTGCCGACAACGACTTTTCTCACATTGAAGAAGATGCGGCATACATATGGGAAAATTTTTACGACGAAGAAGAACGACTTAACGAGTACCAAGCCACTTTTTTCATTCAACTGCAAAACGGGCTTTACGCCCGCCATGAAGAGTTGCACATCCAAAAAGCCCACACTCAATCAGAAATCGAGCAGGCTCTGTCTGCCGCTGGGCTAACTTTGCTGGCAACCTATGACGAAGAAACTCACACAGTCCCATCTCATACTTCTGAAAGAATTTTCTTTGTGGCACGTAAATAAGGACAAAACAAAAATCCCTCTAATCCTAAAATTAGAGGGATTTCGATATGGGAATTACTGGACTTGAACCAGTGACCTCCCGCTTGTAAGGCGGATGCTCTCCCAGCTGAGCTAAACTCCCAATACGTGGCATTACTGCCACATGTAAAACATAACACGACCCAGAAGGGACTCGAACCCACGACCTCCAGCGTGACAGGCTGGCGTTCTAACCAACTGAACTACTGGGCCAAAGCGGGCTTCTCCAAACCCGACTTTGCTATTATACAACAGCTATTTTATGTTGTCAACACTTTTTTTCAAAAAATTTAAAGTTTTTTTACGGGGTTACATTTCTTTCAGCTTTTGGACAGCCCTTGGATGTTTTGCTATAACCAAACGCAGTACGGTGTAGCCAGCAAGGGTGACCACAACAAATTGTCCAATAGCTACCGAGCCTACAAAGGGCCAGTAAGCATACCACACAAACCCATCACCCGCAAGCAAGATAACAACAGGCACAATTAAGGCATTAATAGCAACAACCCAAATAGAAGATACAAACAAGCCAATATTCGGGTTTTTCAAAACTTTACGGGTGATAAGTATCAAAATTAGAGCAACCACCGTTGCCGTCGTGCCAAGTAGCGCATCCACAATGCCATAAGGCGAGCCGATAAAATTTGCCAAAAACACGCCAAGAGCAACAGCAGGGGCAAAAATCGGATTAAAATAAGCAAGTAAATTAAAGCTCTCCGCTATACGAAATTGATTGGCGTGAAAAGATAGAAAGATTGTTGCCAAGGTAATAGCGGCATAAAGTGCCGCAGTAATGGCTATTATCACCATGCGTTTAACTGTAATTTTCATAAAAATAACACTCCCTGTTTTAATTTTTTATGAGGTGGTGTTCAGGCACACCTCATTGTTTTATGTATTTTTACTTCTGCGTCTCTTGTGCTTGGCGCAAGCATGAAGGCAAATTGCCTTTTTCCTTGTGTGTTTTAACACACTCACAACATTTGCCATGCCTTGGGCAAGCGGTGTTGCTGCATGGACAGTCTTTTACACAAGCCATTTTCTTATTCTCCTTTCATCACTCATTTATTAGTGAAATAATCTCATGGATTAAATGCATTCGGTTATCCAACTCATCAATCTTACCTGCAATTTCTGCCAGCTCGTCGCTGAGGTGTTTTGGGATGTCGCCTTTATATTTGTATCGCACTTTGTGCTCAAGGGTAGACCAAAAATTCATTGCCTCTGTGCGAATTTGAACCTCGACTTTCACACGCTCGGCTTTTCCATTAAAAAACACAGGCACTTCAAGAATGATGTGATAGCTACGGTATCCGCTTGGTTTTGGATTAGTTATATAGTCCTTTTCGCTCAATATATTTATATCAGGCATATTGCGGATAATACTTACCAAAAAATGTATGTCGTCCAAAAATGGGCATAAAATACGCATTCCCGCAATGTCAAAAAGATTTTCGCTTGCTGCCTCTGTTGTAAGCGGCACGCCTAAATTATGTAATTTCCCCGCAATGCTTTGAGGTGTTTTTATTCGGCTTGCAATATAATCAATAGCGTCCCTATGTTGGAAGTTTTTCAAATCTTCGTCCACAATGTGCATTTTTGTTTTTAATGTCCGCAAGCCCCATTCGTAAATATGCAACAATTTTTTCAACTTTTCAAATTCTACATCGTCAAAACGAGGTATCATCTATTTTCCTCCGCCCTTGGCATTACAATAGTAAAAACTGCCCCGCCGTTATTTTCTACTGCTATTGTGCCGCCATGCTGTTCTACAATAGATTTTACAATAGACAAACCAATTCCCGTGTTGCCGCCACTGCCTTTATAAAAGCGTTCAAAAACATGAGGCAAGACAGTTTCTTCAATGCCTGCACCGTCATCTGCCACAACAATAAAAATGTAGTTGCCTTTTTTATTGCACGACAATGTAATGGTTGTTTTTGCGTAACGTATGGCGTTAGAAATTAAATTATCAACCGCCCGCGATATTAATTCCTGCGAGCAATTAAGATATATAGCATCTTCGTCAAAATCAAATACAAAGCCAATTTCTCTTTTATTCGCCATTGCTTCTTGCCTTGCGGATGACTGCCTTAAAATATCTAGAATATCTGTTTTTGATTTTGAAAAATTCGCAGCTATATTGTCTATACGTGAAATATACAGCAAATCCGCCACAAGCTCCGTTAGTCTGTCTGTTTCTTGCAAAATAGTTTCGGCAGCCTGCGCCGGTTTCATGATGCCGGTTGAAATACCCTCTGCGTAACATTTAATAGACATAAGCGGCGTTCGCAATTCGTGTGAAGCGTTTTGAAAAAATGTTTTTTGCTGACCATCATATTCTGCCAGTTGTTTTGCGGTATTATTAAGCACACCGTTAAGCTCGTGCAACTCTATTTCTTGAAATTCGTAGTCGTTTGGTTTAAAGTCGCCCGAGCCAATATCAGCGGCAAATTTGCCCAGCTTTTTAATCGGATTGGTTATCGAATTTGACAAAAAATAAGTAGCAACCGTAGCTACGGCAAACATTATCCCAACAGAAATAAATGTGTTGCCGCTTACCCTCCTGCTAGACACCCCGTCATCTGAAGGTTGCTCATTTTCAAGGCGGTATTGATGTTCAAAAAGGTTAAAACGGTTTATTGTAAGGTCAAAAAGTACACCTGTTAGTAAAAATGAGAAAAATAATATTCCTATGAAAGTAAACAGCATACGCTTATGCATCGATATTTTCTTCTTCATTGCTACTCGCCCCGCTCAAAGTCAATACGCCTAAAAATTGCCTCGACACGTTTAACAAGTGCCATGGGACTAAATGGCTTTATCAAATAATCGTCACTGCCGAGGTCAAGCCCTGTTGCATAGTCCAAATCGCTGTCCCTTGCGGTTAGCATTATTATGGGGACTTTGGATGTTTTGCGCAATGTCTTGCACACAACAAAACCATTAGAGCCCGGCATCATCACATCAAGCACAACCAAATCTGCTGACTCTGTCGCAAAGGCTTCAAGCAGCAAATCTCCATTTTCAAAATCTTGCACCAAAAAACCTGCATTTTCTAAAAATGTCTTGATAGCAGCACGTATATTTGCCTCGTCATCGGCAATATAAATTTTTCTTTGCTTATTCATTTTTTGACTACCTTTCATTTTTATAAAGAATTTTTAAGATAATATTCTGTTTTATTTGCAGCATATTC